>Ga0209345_10003501_pt1 | contig 16124 bp, 12 predicted proteins | sample Cruoilmetagenom7_FD_187294 | JGI IMG/M metagenome (GOLD analysis project Ga0209345, IMG submission 187294) | Oil polluted marine microbial communities from Coal Oil Point, Santa Barbara, California, USA - Sample 7 (SPAdes) (version 2) | ecosystem: Environmental > Aquatic > Marine > Oil seeps ... | reverse complement strand
CTCCAGTCCCCATTTTGTTCTAGCTGGTTCACCCAGTATTGCAGACCTTCAGGGTCTGCAGGTCGCTGGTAGTACGCGATGTACATCTTATGAACCAGCTGCAGGGTTGGCGTTAAGGTCATGTTTCTTTTCCCTTTTCCCAATATTTTTTAATATCGCAAGGCGCTAATGCGAGGGTTTAAAAACTGTTATGGCTGAACAGTTATTGACGGCCATTTATATAGCTACTAGTTATACGATAAGTTAGTTGCATTTACACTGTTGATCGCATGGAAAAATAATATAAGGAAACCTCTGATTAACTATTGCGCTCGACCATACGACGTTAAGCATCGCCTCGTGCGCGAGTCCGGACTCGGCGTCCCCAACAAAATGCTTAGTGACAACCCGTAAATTCGCACGCGGGTTCGATCCTTTGTTCGTTAATTTTTGCCTTGTCTGGCCTTCGCTCAATACGTTAATCAGAGGCTCCTCAGTAAAAGTACGACTCTCCACAGACCACAGCTAACTACTTAGCGCCTTGCAGGTAGCGCATAAACAGCTGTAAACGTGCCTTGGGGGCCACGATATCTACCAATAAATGACCTTTTTCATCAGGCAACGCTTGAGCATTAACGCCAAGGGTAAAAAAAAGGCGCTGCAACTGAGTGCGCGTGTTCTCGTTGACTTGAGACGCACTTAATTTAATACGCTGATGACGCCACGTTTTATCAATCCTCGGAAGCGATACCGCCTCTACCGTGCCGCTTTGCAATGCCTGACAAATCGCTTTTAGGTCAAAGCTAGCTTTTTGAAAGCGTGGGCTAGTGAGTGTCGCCGGAAAATAGTCATCAATAATCGCTTCCGCAATCCGATTGCCACCGCCTGGATGCACTCCAGGAAACGGCAACGAATCAGGGTAAATATGGGGATTTTGATTGGCCTCCAATACCACCACACGCTCGTTGGTCTGACCAGGAAACTGTACAATCAAGTCAATACCGGCAGCAGGCAACCCAAGCGCCTGCTGCGTACGCACCGCAGTGGCAGCAATACGGGGTGATAGTGACTGCGTAGCGTCCAGCAAATCGCCGCCATGGGCAAAACTAGCAATATCTGCAAGCCATACCCGGTCACCTAGCGCCGGCACGTCGTGCATATATTGCCTGTTGGCCTTCAAAAAAGCGCTAATGTCTGCCTGGTTTGGCAAAGGCGTATTGCGGTACACCGGGTGCCTTGCCCTTTGCTGCTGCTTTTGGTCTATCAGTGCCGCCACTGTTTGCTGGCCATCACCCATCACGTGAGCAGGTACTCGCTGAAGGCCGGCCACACAACGACCCCCTACTGAATACACACGGTATTCAGGCCCTTCCACATGTTCCTCAAGCAGATGTACGCCCTGCAACGTAGGTAACAGCGTGAGCACCTCGTCGGCTAAGAGTTGGCGGTAAACGCCTTTACCTAGCGTGCCACTCAGTGGCTTCAACAAAAACCGCTTATGGGTATGGCGCTGCATGAACGCCTGCGCTGCAGCGTGCGCACGCGCATCCACCACACAACCGGCCGGTACATCAATGCCGTGTTCACTCAAAACATCCTTAGTCGCTTGCTTGTCTTCACACCGTGCACTTGCTTCGCGACTGGTCAGGTCACCCTGCGCCCGGCAAAAATAGTGAGTGGTCTGCCCATCGCTCACGCTGAACAACTCGCCACGATATCCCTGCACGGCTAGTCGGGCAAAGCGTTCACAATGAGTCGCCACCTCATAGTGAAACACTACGCGCAGACCACGCTGCCACGCAGCGAGAGCCACTAAGTAGGCATTAAAATTTACCGTATCGCAGCGGCTAACGTGATGGTAGAGCAGCGGATCTTCCAGACGAGCAGGTGTGGAGTGTTTCACGCAACAGCCTCACATAAGATTGACGACGAGAAATACAACAGCGTATAACAAAAAGATACTCACCGTAACAATAAGCAAGCGCAACGCAATGAAATGCCTTTTGGGCGACAGCCGGTATCAACCGCATTAAAAATTATCCTGCTCGCGCCGCCATTCAGGATGTTCATTTAGCCTTTCAGAACCAACCACAATCTTGGTACCAGGTACCTGATAAAACTTATCAATACCTGCCTGTTCAGCAATATCCAAAAACTGATTCACCGAACTTCCATTAATCGCCTTATCACTATCGTAAAATATGACCGTCTCGGCATTTACTTTCACCTCTTCATAAAACTGATTCAAATACCCCCATTCATTTTCAGACAAACAGTGCGGCATTAACGCCGAGACTGATTCATCAATTAATATACTCCCCATGGTACCTTTATTCTCACAAATGCTTTCCACCGCTAACAGTGTTTCTTCTACTACGTTAGTGTATTCAAACCCTACGCTTTTCCAAGGCTTCCCATCAACATGATTAGCCCCATTAAATAAAACAATAGAAAAAATGGGCACCGACACAGCCAACAAAACATCTGACTTCTTATAATCAAGTTTTTTAGACGCAAAAAGCTCTTCAATCAGCATGATAAACACCGGCCATACACACACAATAACAAAAGGAAACGCATAATAGTTAGCCATATTATTAGGCATTCCACTAACGGCTGTTAGAGACAATAGCGCCCAAGGGATGACAAACAACGTACCAGCTACCATAGCGATGTTACGCATTTTGATGGCTGCCAAGAGCGAAACCACTATTGGCACCCATAGGTACGCACGGTTATATATAAAAAATGTGGCGCGATCTTTAATAAACTCAAAAGAAAGATGTGCATAAAATGGGTCACCTGAGTAGACTCTTTCAAATGCATTAGAGGCGTATGAATTACCAGGCATTACTTCAACATCAAAAAACATCTTTTGTAATAAAATTATCAGAAAACTATAGAAAAAAGCCGTTACAGAGAAAGCAACAAGGCCAAACTTGACCTCTTTATCCTTGAAGAAAAGCAACACTGTCAGTATAAAGAAAAGGAGCGCAGCGTGAAAACCGGCATCCTCTCTTACTGTCAGCATAAACACAAAAGCCAATATCGCCGAAAAATTATTCCCACGTGCATAAAGCACCAGCACTAGCAAGATTAGCGAAGGAATAATCACTTCAAAATGTGGAAACCCCATACTCCCTAAGAATGGCCCGTTAAATGCAATTAAACAAGACAACACGGAGCACAGTAGCGCCTCTGCCTTAGTATTGATACGATGTTGCATGGCTAAAAATAACGACAGCGCCAACAGCGAATAGCTAAGCCCCATCAGCAGTGCAAAAAAACTGTGGTGACTGAACCACCCATCCACTGCCTGATAAACAAGGGTGGTCACATAAAAGAAGGGGGATATATGGACAGAAAAATAAGTATCCCCAAACCCCGCCATTTCAGGGTTACTGATCGGAAAATCATCTGCATTGGTAAAAAGGTAAACAAACCACCCTACGTCCGCCATCCCCGAACCATCTACGAAAAGATGATTCATGATATAGTTGAAGTGCAATGATACAGGCACTAACAATATCAACACAGGTATAAAACGAGAGAAACAAGAGAGCAATGCGGTAACTCCTATTAAACCATAACGGGTTATTTACACGCTCACAAATTGCCGTGTACGCTGATTCCAAATAAAGCCATGATTGACATACTTCAACAACGCGACATCGGCAGGAGAATCCCCATAAGCATACATTGGCACGCCACGAAACCCGTCGTTACGCTCAAGCACTCTTCTCAGTTTCTCTTCTCCGTAGCAGTTTTTGCCCTCAATGCTGCCTGATAGGTAGCCAGCAGCATCCTGCTCAAGCGTGGTGCAGATCAGCTCAGAAAATAGCTCTTTTTTTGCCCAAGTGTTCAAATAAACGTTGATGGAGGCACTGACTAACACACACCGATGCCCTGCTGAACGATGCCACCTAAGGCGTTCCATACCTTCAGAACGCAGCATGGTGGGGATCACTTTCTCACTGAAACGCTCGCCTAACGCGGAAAGCTGATGAATATCATAGCCCGCTAGGTATTGCTTAAGGACGATCTGCTTCGCGATATCGTTACGCAGACACTTCGCAAAGTAAGCCGCCAGCACCGGGCTTAGCAGCGCCAGTTTGGCATAATAGCGGGGCGTCCCCACCACATACTTGAGAAACGGCATGAGGGTATCGCCGGTGGTGAGCGTGCCGTCGAAGTCAAAGATCGCCACTGGGCGATCGTTGACGTTTGAGTCCAGTCTCATAATGACATCCGCTTGAAGAGGGATTCAGGGATGTGCTTGATAAGCATCATGATGGCCCACCAAAACCGCGGTAGATATACCTCGCCTTTACCTTTTTGCATGGCGTTGATAATTCCCTTAGCGACCTGTTCAGGCTTGGCCCACAGTGGACCAGACTTATCGAATGCTGCTGTCATGGGGGTATCCACAAAACCAGGTTTAATCGTCACTATGTCGACATGGGCGCTGGCTAACCGGTTACGTAGCCCCTGTAGAAAGAGCGATACCATGCCCTTGGCAGCTCCATAGACATAGTTACTCTGCCGCCCCCTGTCACCGGCCACCGAGCTAATGACCGCGATGACACCGCGCTGTTGCCGCTCAAAGTAATTAGCAAGCAAGGTGAGCAGATTGATAACACTCAGCGCATTGGTCTCTATCTCTAGGCGGGTTTGGTTAGCATCCATTTGACAGTCCTGCTGGTCGGGTAAGCTGCCATGGGCAATGAGCACAGCATCGATACCTCCCAGCAGGTGCTCGGCTGTCTCGATAAGGCCAGCATGCTGTTCACCTTGGGTCAGGTCGGCAACGCACCCTTCGATGCGCTGATGCTGGCTGGCACGCACTCTAAGGTCGTCGAGTACGGCATTCAACTTATCGTGGTTGCGCCCCACGCAGTAAAGCGAGGCCCCCTGGGCGACCAGCTGCCGGGCGGTTTGCTCCGCAATGGCGGAGGTAGCACCAAAAATGATCACGCGATTAAGAGAGTTCATGGAGTCACACGCTGCCAGAATCGGGAAGAGAAATGAGGGTCGATATAAGCGCTAAAGGCTTCCCACTGAGGGTAACCAGACTGGAACAGGCTCGCCGGCATACGGGCATCTTTACCCGGATAAAGAGCGCCACCGGCTTCCTGGACGATAGCATCCAGCGCCTGCAATAGACGCAAGGTCTTCTCACCCCGATTGGGAAAATCCAGGGCCAGGGTGGTACCAGGACGTGGAAAAGATAGCATACCCAACGAGGGCTGGTTGCCGAAGTGTTTGAGCACGGCAAGGAATGACCCCTCACCACGCCTTGCAACGGCCTTTAGCAGTTCCGCGATGGCCGTTTCCGCCTCGCCGGGCGGAATCACGCACTGGTACTGGTAGAACCCTTGCCGACCGTAGATCCTATTCCAATCCTGAATGCCATCCAACGGGTAGAAATACGGCACATAGTGGCTCAGTGCGCCTTGCGGGGTCACCGGCTGACGATAGTAGAGCGCATTGAAGGCCCGCAGGCTCCAACGGTTGACCAGAGAAAACGGCGGGTCAACCGGTATTCGCTTACGGCGCTCGGTGAACGTGGGCAATGTTGTTTGGGAGGACGCATGCTGGCCAGCCAATAAAATGCCTCGCCCTTGTGCATTCCCTGTTGCCAGACAATCAATCCAAGCCACCGTATAAGGCCAGCGCGCTTGGGCGTGATGGTTTAGCGTCCAAAACTCATCAAGGTTGGCAAAGCGCTGCGACTCCACCCACATCCAAGGCGTTTGAATAGGCATTAGCTGTATCTCGACCCAGACAATGAGCCCCGTCAGGCCCAGCCCGCCAAGGGTCGCTGCAAACCAACCGTTATGATCGTCTGGTCGGCACTCAATGACGCTGCCATCGCTACGCCAAAGTGCCAAAGCACGCACATGGTGACCAAAACTACCCACCGCGTGATGGTTTTTGCCATGCACATCATTGGCCACAGCACCGCCAATCGTCGCCAGGCGAGTGCCCGGCGTACTGGATAGAAACCAGCCTTGTGGCACCACCAGCGCGAGTATCTCCGCCAGCGTGACCCCCGCCTCACAGCGCAGCACACCGTGCTGGGCGTCAAACTCGATAAAACGGTCAAGCCCTCGGGTCAGCAGTAACGTACCCTGTTCGGTTAAACAGACATCGCCATAGCTACGACCATTGCCATAAGCCAGCATCGGCCTTGGCAAGCTGTCCGGCACAATGGCCGTTCGCTGTGTCAGCGCATAGACTGCCTCAGGTGCCACTTTCGGCAACCGATTCCAAGAACCAGGAGCGCTCAACGGCCGCCCTCCTTAGCAGGCTCACCATGGCGGCTGCAGATAAGGGCAACTAAACCGATCGCCACCGCAAACCACAGCGTTGCCAAGCGAATAAACACCGTGGCGGCAATGGCCGCAGGCATCGTCATGCCCTTGAACACCAACAAGGAAACCATCACCGCTTCAGCACTGCCCAGACCGCCGGGCAGAAAACTGAGCGCCCCCGCCAGCATCGACAGTGCATAAACGAACACAGCGAACGTCAGCGAGATATCCATGCCAAGCCAACCCAACAACCAGTAAAACGCCAGCGCTTCAGCCCCCCATGCCACCACGCTAAGCAACGTGGCCACCGTCAGTAAGCCAGGGCGATGACAGTCACGCGCGCCCATCAGCGTATCGCAGGTCAGCGCCAGCAGTCGCATCAGCCGACACTGACCGGTTGATGCCCAATGGCTCAACCGGTTTAGCAACCTCTTACTAGACAAGCACGCCAGTACCACCACGATGCCCATTACCCCAGCAAACACTACCCCCCAAGCCTGGGGATATTGCACCAGCCCCACCAAGGCCAGCAGTACGATGGCGACAAGATCAGAAAGGCGTTCGCTCATCAACGCGGCAAACGTGACTGGATAGGGCACCCCACGCTGCTTTAGCAGCACACCGCGGAAGGCCTCCCCTGCTTTGCCTGGCGTGGTGGTCAGCGCAAAGCCGCTAAGGTAGATACGCAAGCTGGGCAAGCCATCCACCGGATGGCCCAACCGCAACAGGTAAAGCTGCCAACGCACAAAACGAAGCCCATAGTTGAGCAGCGATAAGCTCAAGGCCAACAGCGTGCCCGTGACACCAATCTGTAAAAAAGCAGCCACCACCTCTTCCCAGCCGCTCCACAAGGCAAACGCGATATAACCCGCGGCAGCGGCGGCAATGGAAAAAATAAGGGCTTGCAGTCGCCACCCCTTAATGTGATTCACGGCCAGCGTCATGCGAGCACCCATAGCGTCGCGATTACCCAGGTGGTCACCGTTACCAATAGATGAGGATCCTGCACCAGATCTTTAGCGGTATCATTCCCCTTAGCACGATGGTGTAACAGAAACAGGTAACGGAAAATGCCATACACCACAAAGGGCACCGTGTAGACAAGGTCATCACTGCCGTGGATAGCCACTGTTTGTGGTGAGACGGTATAAAGCCCATAAGCGAGTATCGTGCAGGCCGCCGTCACGGCAATAAACTGCTCCAACATCGCCGGGCTGTAGTCGTCCAGCACACGCCTTGTTAGGCCGTTATTGTCTCCCTCGATCGACTCGAGCATCAGCAGTTCAGCGCGGCGTTTGGCAAACCCCAGAAATAGAGTGACCATCAAACCACACAGCAGCAACCAGGCAGAGGGGGCGATCCCCAGGCCGACCGTACCGGCTAAAATCCGCAGCATAAACCCCGAAGAGATCAAAAACACATCCAGAATGACCACGTGCTTAAGATGCCAGGAATATAAAATATTGATGACAAAATAGAGCGCCACGAACAGCGTCACCCAACTGCTGACCATCAGCGATAAAACTACCGAGACGACGCCCAGCCCCACCAGCAAGCGCTTGGCCGCACCCAAACCCAAGGTTCCACTGGGCAGCGGGCGCCTACACTTCACTGGGTGCCCACGGTCCGCCTCAATATCGACAATATCGTTAAGGACATACACAGCGCTGGCCATCGCACAAAAAGACAAAAACACCCAACCGGCTTGCGCTAGGGTGATGACGTCCCATTGGTGGGCAAATAAAGGTCCCAACAGTACAAAACCATTTTTCAGGTACTGATGAGGGCGCATCAGTTTAAGGACGGGCCGCATTGATAAGGCATCCCTGCTTTATATGAAAAATCGTGGTAAATACTCTACGCTACTTCGGCCAAGTTTACGTTGCCCTTTTGTAGACATCCGCCGTTTAGCGATCCCTGGTTGCACTCTCCTCTCTTACTAAGAGCACGTACAACTTAACGACAACGCGTAAAAACGCCGAAGGCATGAGGCCTTCGGCGACGTGGCAACGCAGTGACGACCGTCAACTTAGGGTGCCTAAAGGTTTGACGTTAAAACGCTTTAGCGTATTAAAGCAAACTATTCCACAGCGCTTCATCTTGTAAAACGCCGGTCAGCGTTAAGGGATCATTTTCCATCGCCGTATCCACCGCGTTAATGGCCCGCGCTACGCTCTCAGGGTCATTCGTCACCGTGGCCAGCAGGGTGTTAATGCCCGACTCAAACACATCGTCTTCATCGAGAAACACCTGCTCAGCATAGTGAAGGGCGACCTCGTGCTTGTTCATTAACAGCTGGCGGTCGGTAGGGCTGCCGTCTAGGGCAAAGGCGCCTTGGGCTAACGAGAGCACAAACGACTCGCGGCTTTCCGTGGTTAAGCGGTCTAGCCAGTAGTTCAGCCCCTCTTCCCCTGGCGTGCGACCCAGCAAGTTCTGGTAGGCCGCCGTTACCAGGGTGGTGTCGGCCACGTCGTTACCGTACGTTGCGTTAAATTCCGCGGCGTTGGAAAATCCGCTAGCCACCTGCCCTAACGTCAGGCTTTCGCTGTAAAGCGCTTTGAACCAGTACATCAGGCCTTCAGCATCTGGGGCGCGGCCAAAATACGCTAAATAGAGATTGCTGATTTCCGCTTGTAAGGTATCGACCACTGACAGTGCTGGCCCGCTTTCACCATCGGGGTCGGCGAAATCTTCCAGGGCGATGTCAACGGTAAACGGCTGGCCTAGCGCCGACCCAACCGTCAGGGAATCGAACTGCTCGGGGAGTACATAGCCCTCGGGGCCAAACAGCAGCCCACCCTGGTAGTCGTACTGGCTGGGCAGTACTGTCTTAGCCTCGGACGTTTCCATGCGGTGGTAACCGTGGCCAAAGGTTAGCAGGTAGCTGGCAAAACTAACGTCTTCAACCGGCGTATCCGGGTGATCCTCTTGCCACTGCTGGTAGCTGGCTTGCGCCTGGGCGTAGGAACCCAATGAACCGAACTTAATCCCTGGGCGGCTCACGACACCCTCGCTGGGTTCACCCTGAATGGCCGAGAGCAGTGCATCCACCACCTCATCAGCGTTTTCGGCCTGATAAACTCCACCGCCGGTCGCTTCTGCCAGCTCTTGAAAATCGTTGGCGGCGTTGGGGTTATCGCCAATCAGCACCGACAAAATTTCTAGCGGCGGTGTCTCCACCTCAGGGGTAATATCTTGACCAAACGGCTGATCGTAGATAAGCCCCTGGAACGCCCTCGGCGTTTGCGGCAGTTCACTTTCATACGCGATGCCCTGGTTGGCTTGTAACGCCTGGAGTACTTGAGACCGCAACTGTGGGTCGGCGGCGGGCTCATCGGAAAACACAATCAGCCGATTGGCCGTGGCCCCGGCCGCCCAATCACCCGCACCGCCATTAATACCGTACAAAATGGCTTCGTTAAGCGGTTCCAACCCGCCGCCTTTCAAGCTAAGGCTGGCAATCGCATCTAATGCAGCCTGTTTGCGGTCGGCAATATCACGCTGGTCGGTAAACGGCAAGATAGTGCCGAGCGACCCGGTATCGTTAAAAAAGGTAATCGCCAAACGGCTCCCCATGGGGGCATCGTCGCTGCCGAAAATAGCGTTGACGATCTCCGTAGCGCGGGCTTTCACCGCAGCAAGATCATCCCCCATGCTGCCGCTGAGATCCACGGCCAACATCACGTTCTGGCCCGCTTTTACCACCAGTTCGGAAAGCTCAAACACGCCGTCGTTAAATTTGGCACGCTCGATATTCACTAACGTATCGGTGCCGAAAGGTGAACCTGAACGCTGGTCTACCATGGTATAGGTGGTGTCATTCACCTGGGTGACAATGACGTCGTCCCGCTTACCATTAAAAACGACGATATCGTTACCGGCACCACCGTCGATATAGTCGTTACCCCGCCCGCCGGTCAGCACGTCACGCCCGCCAAACCCATACAGGTAATCATCCCCAGCACCACCTCTCAGCACATTCGATGTGTCGGTGCCCAACAGCAGGTCGTTGGTGGAGACTGCGGATGTCGAAAAATCTAAGTCGGGCGAGCCCGCGGCACCAATATCAATGGTGTTTCCTTGGGTGTAACTAACCCCCGTTTGATAAGAGGCATTGCCTACCTGCGGCACGGCATTATAGGTGACGCGCCCCACTTCCGGCTCACCTAGCTCGGCCATGACCTCGTTTGTCCGGCGCACCGTGTCGCCCTGTACATCATCTCCCACCGTAATCGTTGTTGTATTGGCGTTATCAGAAAGAAGCTCGACGTTATGGATAATTTCATGAATCAAAGCACGCTCTAAGCTAGCGGCGGTGAGCACCCCAGTATTACTAATGAACAACAGGCCCAGATCATCTAGGAAATCAAGGTCAATCAGTAAATCGCCTTCTTCCATGGTGCGCGTACCCTCGGTCAGATAAGCGCCAAACTTATTATTCTCTTTTTTAATATCTAATTCAGTGCCCTCCTCCCACGCCACCATCTTGAGTAAGATTTCGCGAGCCGTTGACGAGCCGTTATATAAATTGGTGATGGCGGTCGTCATGCGGTTTTTTTCAGCGTCGCTGAAACCGCCAATCCCTAAAAAACCACCCTCATCGAAATTTATTTTATCGAGTACCGATTGAAGAGACATCACGCTTCCCTGTCACATAGCTAAGGTTGATTAGTCAACTTACCTTAGCAAAAAAGTGAACGCAAAAGAATTTGTCCTTTTTTTAACGAACGCACCCGCTGGCGTCACCTCGCTTTAACGAAAGCAATCGTCAATGGCCGCACGATGCTCTGCGGGGGGTTGCCAGCGCCGATTAAGGTCGGCCGCCGAACCGGGCACGTCCACGCGTTTCAACGCGTGTTCCAACAGCGAAGGCAACAGAACTTCCAGCGACTGGCTACACGCCATAAGGTGGTGGTAGGCCAAGGCATCACGGCTGGTGGGACCTGATGTTTGCGCGTGGAATGCCAGCAACGGGCCAAGAAACGCATGGCTCGCCGGCAATTTTTCTAAGGCGGCAGCGAGAGGCAATACGGCTAATCGTTGAAACAGCTCACCCTCGATATAAACCGCCGTTAATACCGCGGGTGACTCACTAGGGTGCTGATTGAGCCAGAGCTCAGCCATGACCCGCGACGGGGTCAGCGCGAGGTATAATTTCCCCTGCTGCCAATCTGCCAACGGCAGCGCCTCTGCACTGGTCGCGGGCGTTAGCGGGGGCGAAAAAATGCCTGGATACACCAGCATCACATCGCGTTCATCCACGCCGCGCGCTTGAAGTGCCCGCTGGATATGCGCCACAAACCGCCCAGCCATGCCAGTGCTGACCTCCTCAAGCAACGCCGTTAGCGGTTCGAACGTAAACGTGCCAGTGGAAGAAGGCTCAACCGTGGCAGCTTGCGCACTGTTCGGCCCAAGGCCCAACAGTAGCGTCGCCAATGCGGCTCTTCGCTTTGTCCTATTGCTCAACATCAAACGCCAAATCGTCATCGGTTTCGCCCAACAGGTGGTCGAGATGGTGGCCTAGGGAGCGGGTAACCCTGTTCAGCATGGGCCGCAAGCCCCCCAATCAAGACGCAAATCCACTTGCATCCTGATTTTTTAACTTGTCTTTGAGCTGTTCGTGTCGTTCTGCCATATCACCCAACTCCCCCTGATAAAACCTTTCCAGCGCGTCCAACGCTTCGTAATAGTGGCCAGTGCGTTCAAACTCGTCGACCAGCATAGGTATGTACCACGTAGAAAACAGTTGTCGGAAACTTTCATCCTGCCTCGAACGTCGAGTGATGATGTCGACCCCTGCATAAAGATCCCAGGCTGCATTGGGGAGTTCATCCGTCGTCCCGGCAATAGAAAACAGGTAGTTAGCGCGAGACCAACTCGCCATGGCATCTTCGGCTGCGAACGTGCTGTGTAGCCACTGATCACGGTCAGCCAAGTAACTGACGGTGGCTGGGTGATCTGCGTTACTTTGAAGATAGCTGCTATTGATATTACGAAGAGAGGCATAGCCCTCTTCCATTAGCACTCGGTAGGCCTCGTTCTGCTCCGGTTTTGTGATGAGAGACTCGGCGATGAGCACAAGCCCATTGAGGAATGCTTCGCGTTTGGTTCGTGGGCTAGCGTAGTAAGTGTGTTGATTAAAATCCGCGAACCATGGGGTTCCGAGCCACTGCTGATAATCGTGACGAGTGAATTCGCTGTCTGAAGTCGCCTCCCAAAAGAACGTGACTGAGTCGCTATTCCAAACGAGGGCGGCATGCCCTGGATAATGAGCCATGGCGATAGGTAGATGGTAGCGTTCGCCAATCGACAAATAGAGAAACGAGACAATGTCACAATCCATTCGCCGGTTGTCTAACACCTTCGAGAAAACGTCGATGTGCTCATCATCATAGACAATACCATGAGAGCGGATGACCCTTCCGATGGTATCCATGACGGCCTTCGCGTCGCTTGCAGAGTAATGGTCTTTGATTCGTATATTATTACCTGCATCCGTAATGATGGCTTCAAGCTTCGCACGGGCGTCAGCAACATTTAGCCCCGTGTTTTCTTCCAGATCCAGGAAGTAATGAAAAATACCTCTTTCAGGATTGCTGAGGTAGTCTTGAAGGATCTCCTGGAATTGAAAGTCGTAATTGCGGGTCGTCGAAACAACATTTCCATGCGGGTCGTACGTCTCTGTTTCTATAGCGTTGCCGTGCGCATCAAACAAGCGGTAATCCATCAGCGTGTAGTCCGATATACTGTTCACATCACGCATTCTGTACGATGTCAGTAATCTGCCTGTATCCTTATAATAATTGTTCCTTTCCCAGATCCCCGAATCTCCAGTGGGTACAAACTCAACGGTCACCACCCCATTTCGCGTGTAAACAGTCCAGCCTTGAAACTCACCGGCCTGGTAACGCTTGATCTCAGCTACGCTACCGTCAAAATAATATGTGATTTTTTCACCATCGATTTGATTGTCGACCAGTTGATAGGTTTTTTCGAGCGGAACCGGGGTGATGTCGCTCCACGAAGCAAACTCCTGAACCTGTGTGATCCTCCCCTGACGATGTGTTTTCTTTGTGATATCGCCATCAATATTGAAAAAACTGCGTGTGAGGCCATCGTTCAGATCAAATTCGATGAGTTCTTCAAGTGAGCCTTCGTTTCTGAAAAGCCTTACTGTGCCCGTGGTGTGGGCACCACGTTGTTCAAGTTCTGCCCGGGCAAGGTCTTGGCTGTTTAAAAGTGCGTAGACGTAAGCGGTTCTGCCATATTCATCCGCTGCATGGATATCCGCTCCAGCGGCTAAAAGACGATGGATGCTTTCGACGTTTCCAACACGCGCAGCATGCATCAATGGCGTCATGCTGTCTGGCCCAAGGCGGTTCAATTCCTGTTCTGGAGCGCTGCCAAGAAGCAGCGCTAACGTTGACGGCTCGGCATACAACGACACCAGGTCAAGCAGAGACAGGCCGCTGGCGTTATCTAGGCCTAAATGGGCACCTGCCGCCACTAACGCTTCTACCTTTTGGTTTGCGGAACTTGTTGCGGCATAAAAAATGGCCGTATTTCCACTATGATCATGCTGGTTAACATCCGCCCCAGCGTTAATAAGATGTGGGATCAGCTCAAAAAAATACTCGTCATCGTATCCTGCATAGGTGATCAGTGGTGTGCGGCCGTTCTGATCGCGCAGGTTAAAATAGGTATCGCACACGGAGGCTAACTCACAGGCTCCCTGAGCCTTGCTATTATTTTTTACGAGCAAGAAATTAATCGTTAAACGACTGGCGAGTTCTTTAACCAACTCTCCTCGTTGGGGCTCAAATGGCTGATACTCATCCCCTTGTAACTTTTCCAAATGCGCGAGTTTCGAATCTCCGTACCCCACTAGCCCCGCTTGTTGATACGCCAAAAAGCTAGCACTGTAATCACCGATGCTGTGAAAATAGTCGCCAAGCGTTAAGTGACCCGAGGGATACCCACCTGGGATGAGTCGATCAGCATCAGCGATGGTTTGGAGAGCCGCGTCTGTATCTTGTTGCCCCAAGTGACAGCGTGCCTTGGCGTCAAAGTGAGTACCTGCCACACGGTTCTCGGTCGCCAAGTCGGCGTCGATCATTGCGCCATAAATGTCGCAGGTAGAATCGACCCCCGAATCAAGACGAGTAGCCACCGCAACGATGCGTGGGAACCGTTGTTGGTTTAATTGTGATAGCGCTTGAACGATCGATGGATGGGCAACGATTCGCTCAAAAAATCTGAACAGAGGATAATCGCGACTAAGGGCACGAAGTTCGTCAAAAAGTTCTTTTTTTGCCGCTTCAGGGCTATCACTTGCGGCGAGATAAACGTCCGACAATGTTTGCGCGTTGTTTTCGATGAAGCGGGTGAGCTGCTCGTCGCCTCTGGTGACTCGCTGAAGCTCACGTTCGTTAAGCCCAACCGGATTTGCATTGGCTAAGACCGCGAACACACTGAGCGCTGTGAAGAGAATAAGTGTCAATTGGAAACGTCTTTTCATTTTAAGCGATCCTTGGATAATCCCGCGCTCAGTTAAATTTGTATATCAATGAGTATCCAATAGTGAATATCCGAATGTGCGCTTGTCAATAAAATCCGTCGATAGCCCTTGGCAAGATGCCCTGGTCACTTTAACCCAGTTACTTTATAAGCGCCTTGGTGAGTGACCCGGCTGGGCACAGCCGCTCAGGGCCAGACTGGTGGCCGCTATGATCATGCATTGCCGCATGATCATTGGACGGCCTCTAGGGTCGCTTCCACGCTCACTAGCCGTTCGTGGTTGAACCCCTTGGATAGGCGGTACACGCCGTTGGGTAAATCGCCAGCGGTTGCTTGTGCTTGGCGATTTCCTGATCGGTGATGCGCAGGTTGGTTACCTGATGCTGGGCCTTATCGGAAAGGTCAGCGGCGTGGTAAGGGGTAACGTCAATCGTGGTCGTTTTGGGGTTTGTCGTTCCTGGGTGGGTTACTGGTCAAAATCAAACAGTAGCTCGTCGTCATCCGCGTTGCCAAAGATCGTATCCAAATCTTCCGGGGGCGTGTGGGCGGTGGCTAGCGTTTCGTGCAGCTTGGCCCGTTGGGTGAGCTGCTCGGTTTGGTGGGTGGAAAACAGCTGGGCGTAGGCCAGCGTCATCGGCGCGCCTTGTAGGGTGGTGAAGGTGTGGACGCTGAGCGCGTTCAGCGCTTGCTCATCGACCCGGTACAGGCCGTTGACCTGCTGATGGCTCTCGCCGATGGGCACTTGGAGCTGCCACGGGGTGAGTACTCCGGCGGCTTCCAAGCGTTGGCAAGCGGCCTGGGTGGCCACGCGGCTGTGCTCACACTGGGTGAGAAACGCCAGGGTATCGGCCACCGGCTGGGTGGGTTCACCGTGTTCAAACAGCGGCTGGCCTCCCGCTTCCACCAGGTGTTCTTCGTCGATACCGAGGGTTTTGTCGCCTGGGTTAGCGGCGTGTGGTGGGGTAGCCAGCACAAAGGGGTAGCCGCGCAAGGCAGCGGGCACGTATCTGCCCAGCCAGCGGCCATCGGGGTGCAGATACAGGTTGTGGTCTTTCTCAACGCCCAGCACGGCAACGGGGATGAAGCCATCGTCTCTGGCGATAAAGCCCAGCACATAGTGCGGCAACAGCTTGGCCAGCTCGGCCAGCATCACCGGGGCGATTAGCTGCCCTGCGGCGTGGCGGTAGCCTTCGCGGGGGGTGTAGCCGTGTTCGGCATGGGCCGTGCGGGAAAGAGGAATCCATTGGGTCATACAACCTCCGGGTACTCATAAAAGTAAAAAACCCCCGCCGAGGCGGGGGTTCTGTGGGCTTT
>Ga0209345_10003499_pt1 | contig 16126 bp, 12 predicted proteins | sample Cruoilmetagenom7_FD_187294 | JGI IMG/M metagenome (GOLD analysis project Ga0209345, IMG submission 187294) | Oil polluted marine microbial communities from Coal Oil Point, Santa Barbara, California, USA - Sample 7 (SPAdes) (version 2) | ecosystem: Environmental > Aquatic > Marine > Oil seeps ... | reverse complement strand
CGCATCATTGGTAATGATGAGGTCGGGAGTTCAATTCTCCCTTGCGGCACCACCCACTCTCCCCCTTTTCCCGCCACATATACCACCATGTAAATACTCCGTAGTTACGGGGGGTTAGCCATATATATTTTTAAATGAGACGGTTTGTGTTAGGCGTAATACCCGCAAAGAGCCCGTATTTGGCCAAGCGTCTCAGATGGCAATTTTCGCCGCCACATCTTTGGTTTGGTTGATTTGTTAATAGTGAGGTTTTGGGGTAATTAGTTGCTTATCCCGAGGTAAACAGCCTGGCCATTCCAGTCGGAAGGTAACTTAGGTAGTTTTCGCTTTAAAGTATCCAGAGTTAAATCGGTTGGATGATCTCCAATTAAAAAAGCACGAATAACTTTAGGGGATAAGAAAGCTAGAAGCAGGAGTTTACCAACATCAGTACGGTGCATGTTCTCACGGCTAGCTAATGCGTTAACCGATTTAACTTCACCTGATTTCAGTTGAGCGTACCACTGCTTGGACTTAGCGATGGCTTTCAGTATCTTCGGATCAGGCTCATGCCTTGCCTTACCACCAATAATCAAACGCGTTTCAATACCGCTTCTTTTGAGACGAAGTGGATATTCCAAAGAGATGACCTTGCCATTGTTCATTTTACCAAAAGCACCCGTCTTGATGGAGAGTTTGATTGTTTCCGGGTGCAATTCAATACCTCCTATGAGTTCGAGGATCGCATTTCTTTGTCTGGATGGGCGTTTATCAGATAACTGCTTTGCAAAGCGCTCTGCATATTGAGAGATAGACTGAACTTCTTTGGGGGTGATTGATGCATCATCTCCCCTAGCCTTCTCAACCAAGTTTAAGATGCGCGCTTGTTCTTTGAGAAGAGTCGTTAACAACTTTAAGACATGCCCCTCAATTTCTTTAGCAGGAAGCCGCCATCCTGTACCGTCGTCTTTTTCGCCTTTAATCAAACGTCTGGATATATAATAGCTATAGCTTCTGCCGCTTTTCTTATGATGTGATGGTCCTAGCCTGTCACCGGTTTGGTCAAACAACAGGCCTTTAAGTAAACTGATCGTTTTAGTGTTTTTTTGTCGGGTTCTGTTTGGCGCATTGGATTTTAGTTTGGTCTGAACTGCATCCCAGAGATCTTGTGATATTAGAGCCTCTTGCTCACCCTCATAGACCTTATCCTTATGCCGGACTTTACCGATATAAAGCGGGTTGCTAAGTATCTGGTAGAGATGCCCTCTATGAAATGGTAGGCCGCCAGTCTTTGTACGTTTCTGGCGGTCTTTATCATTACTTCTCAAGCCACGTTTCTTTCTATAGCGCACCTTTGTGGCTATCCCTTGCTGGTCAAGCACCTGTTTGACCTTAGATACAGAACCTAATGTTTGATATGTTTCGAAGATGAGCCGTATGGTTTTAGCTTCTCTGTCATTCACGATAAGCTTCTTATCAACTGCATCATAACCAAGCGGTACAAGGCCGCCCATCCATTTACCCTTCTTCTTCGAGGCCGCTATCTTATCTCTGATACGCTCTGCCGTAACCTCACGCTCAAATTGGGCGAAGGAGAGCAGAACATTCAATGTTAGCCGTCCCATTGAGTTTGTTGTGTTAAATGCCTGTGTTACAGAGACAAATGACACATCATGTGCATCAAATATCTCTACCAGTTTAGCAAAATCAGCTAATGAACGGGTTAAGCGGTCTACCTTATAGACAACTATAACATCTATATGGCCTGCTTCTATATCCGCTAGCATGGCTTTTAAGCCGAGACGCTCCATATGTCCGCCGGATATACCGCCGTCGCTATAGATGCGCCCTGCGTCCTCCCAGCCCTCTCCAGATTGCGATAGGATGTATGCGGCACAACTTTCACTCTGGGCATCCAGAGAGTTAAACTCTTGCTCCAGCCCCTCCTCTGTCGACTTACGCGTATATATAGCACAGCGATTACGGATCACGGATCGATCCTCTGCATCCTTGTGCTAAAGAAGCGTGGGCCTGACCAATGGGCGCCTGTTATATGTTTGGCTATTGCAGATAATGATGGCCAGATCTTGTCGTTATAGACAAAGCCGTTCTCAATTACAGATACCGTGTATGTTTTACCGTTCCAGTTGCGAATGAGGCGTGATCCTGCAGAGAGCTTTATGTTTTGTATTGGTGTTACTTTGGTTTGTTTGGATCGTGCATTTTGATCAACTTCGTAGCCCTTAAGGCGTTTTAAGTCTTTGGTGCGCAAATCACCCTGCTTTTTACATTGCCGTTCATATTCTAGTGCGCGCAACAGGAAGGAGCCGCTGGCAATCGGTGGTGGCTGTGTTTTTATCTCGCTAACCCATACGTCTCGTAACGCTTTGATGTGCAAGTCATTCAAATCAATATACTTACTCATAATTAGTCTCCAGTATTGCACAAACTATATGTGCTGCTACCAGGACAAGGCCCAATTATATGAGCCGTAACGCACAAGCGCTTCCTTTGCACAGGAAGTCCAGTAGTTTATGCATTAAACTTAGGCTGTATTTTACTATTAATATGGACTATCTGATCGTTATCAGGTAACTAATTTTTACGGAAAACCGCAAAGCCGTAACTTAATGCAACAAATAAAAGTCCACACCCCTTAGCTTAGCACTGACTAAAATCAGTCTCATTCACTTTAAAGGCAGGCACAATCCTACCAATGACATTCCACCTTGGGTGAATGTCGCACTTTGCAACCAGGAATAGATTGTCTAAAAGTTTAGTAGCTTAAAACTGAAACGCAACAAGTCTTGAAGTAAGAAGTCAAAATGAACGCTGAATATATGAGAATATCAAAAGATGTCGTTTGGCTTTCCAAAAAGACGGAGTTGTGTCGCAAAGCAAATCCTTTAGGGCAATACCGTAAACCGTCATCTAATATAAACCAACAGAGGTGAGCAAACTCTCGCTTAGCTCAGGCTGAGACCTGCCTCGTTTTATATGAAGACGGACACTTATGACCCGCATGTCACGTACACCATAAAATTATAGAGAATCCATTTCCGTAAGAAAACAAAGGTAATTTATGGAAAGTGTCAAGGTTTACCGACAGTCGTCGTTAGCGCCTGCTTGTCAATTTTACCGTTGGGGAGAAGTGGGAATGTTGTGACAAGAATGAATTGTTTTGGAATTTTATAATTGGCGAGCGTTTGTTTCAACACTTCGGGCAAAGATGCTACATCTACATTCGCATTTGTTTTTGGAAGAATATATGCACAACCAACTTCATGAAATTTCAAATCAGGTATAGCGATAACAATTGCAGCTTCGATTGAGGGTAGAGCTTCTAGAGCTTGTTCAACCTCGCGCGGATACACATTATAACCACCAGATTTGAACATATCTTTTAGACGGCCGACCATTTGGCAATATCCGTCACCACGCTCTATCGCCAAATCACCGGTTCGTAGCCAGCCATCGGGCGTGTAGGCTTCTTTCGTGGCCAGTTCGTTACGCCAATAACCGAGCATGTGCATTGGGCCTTTGACTTGTACTTCGCCGGATTGTTCTGTGGGTTTTGGGGTGCCATTTTCATCTGCTATGCGCACATTATAAGGATGTATGGGTTTTCCGATCGTCCCCGAAATCGTTTCGTCGTCCCCGCCAAGTACCCACAAAATAGAGCCAACCGTTTCGGTCATACCATAAGCATTTTGAATGTGTGGGCAGATTTTTCGCATACGTTTTATAAGGGGTATGGGCGTCGGTGCGCCTGAGGTGTAGATGCGTTTGATCGATGATAAATCGCGCGGAATTTCATCTTGAACATCAAGGGCAAGTTGGAACATTGTGGGTATTTGCCCCCACCAGCTGATTCTATTTTGATCTATTAGGTCGAGAACGCCGCTTGGGCTAAATTTTTCTTGAAAGACAATGGCGCCCTCCGCCAATAAAGTGAACGCCGTAATGTCGCCAATACAGCCAATGTGATTTATCGGCAGATTATTGAGCGTTATTGGCTGCTCTAGTCCAACGGCTTTTATTTGCGCTTCGCAGCACTCAACCAAGCCGCCATGAGGGATAAGCGCACCTTTTGGTTTGCCCGTCGTACCTGACGTATAGATAAGGGCGCAGGGGTCAAAATAATCAATATCTACGGAAGATTTTATTGGGTCGTGGTCAAGTAATTCATAAAAATCATCGTAAACCCCAAGATGCTTCAATGACGGATGTGCGCAAAGTAACTTGCTTATATCATCTGAATACTCACGGCCTCGTACAGAGCGGCGGCCATAAAGGGCTATTGGTTCGGCGTCCGCAATCACATACGCCAATTCGGAATATGTATATTTCGGATTAAGCCCAACGAAAATAGCCCCAAGAGATGTGATGGAAAGGTAAGCGACGAGAAAGTCCAAAGACGGCGGAGCCAGAAAGGCTATGCGGTCACCTTTTTGCGTGTTATTTGCAATTAAAGCGGCGCTAAACCGCTCGACCATGTTTTGGAGTTGACTATAGGAAACAGCCTGTTTCCCGCTAAGCACTGCAGGGCGGTTTGGATATGTTTCCGCGATAGCTTTTACATGTTTATGAACTAAAGTTACCACGGCAGCCTCCTAATACTTATTGTGCGCCGAAGAATGCAGACAGGATTTTAGTGAGAGCTTCTGGGCTTTCAATAGGCGGGGTGTGGCCCGTGTCTTTCATGACATGGGCTTTTGCGCCTTTAATGCCCGCAATAATGTGATTGGCTTTTTCAATACCGTTGACATGATCATCTTCACCGACCACGAAAAGAGCGGGGCAGTTCACCAGTTCAAACATGTGAGAAATATCGACGCGGCGTAATATGGGCGCGGCGGCGCGGCCTACGGCGGGGCCATTATTGGCTAAAATATGCTCTTTCCAAATATCAAACTCCGATTTCATTTCAGGGTCTTGGTTAAAGCGGGGGCCAAAAATGAGCGGCATCAGAATATCTATTACGCTTGCGGGCCCTTGATTGGAAAATGGCCCCAAAATGTCTTCGTAACGGGTCAAGGTTTCAATGTCTTCGCACATGCCCGACGAGCCTATGCCCACAATAGATTTTATCAGTTCAGGATATTGCGCGGCCAGACGAATGGCGAGAACACCACCGACCGACACGCCTACTATATGACAAGGGCCAAGATGCAATGCCTCTATCAGAGCGCGAGCATCACTTACAAGCCCGTCTCCGTCATGACCAAAAGCCGCAACATCGCTACGCCCTTGTGAACGCCAATCAAGACTGACACATCTGTATTTATCTTTGAGACCTTCGACTTGTTTGGCGAACATACGGCCATCAAAAAACAGGCCATGGATGAACAAAATAGCGGGGCCATCTTCGCCTGTGTCTTCGTAATAATGATCGGTTTTGTTGAGGATGATACGCGGCATAAAACTTCCTATTAGGTAAATGTCAAAAGACGTTTGGGGGTGCCAAGAATGATTTGGTCTATTTCAGATTGGCTAAATCCGCGCCGTGCCATCATGGGTAATACGTTGCGGAAAATATGGCCATAGCCATGGCCACCAAACATCGACAAGCGGGTGCGGTAGCAAATATCTTGGGCGATGACGACTTGGTCCGTGTGGCCACGGTCTAGGAGCTTGCGTATCCATTTTAAGCGCACGGCATCATTGGGCATGTCGATATCCGACCATTTATAATAACTGGTTTCCATGCCAAACAAATCAAACTCAAGGACACAGCCCGTATCGGCGAGCCTAAACATGCGCTCTTCGTCAAAAATCGTGCGGTCAATATGACTGATGATAAGACGGCTCATATCGCCGCCGTGTTGCTTGACAAAATCAGCGACCTCTTGGGGCTGGTCGTCTTCACGCCCCGGATGGATGCAAAGCGCCGCACCTGTTGCGTTCATAGCTTCTACTGCTGCCGTCATGACTTTCTTTTCTTGGTCTGTCCACGGTGATTGGCAGCCGATTTCGCCGATAATACCGGCGCGGATATCCGTATCCCATGCGCCGACAAATATCTGGTCAATCATTTCTTGGGCTAGTGTGTCGATGCTAGCATCTGCAACACTTTCGTCTTGGTAATCATGCACATAATGGCCGCAGCCCATGACGATATGAACGTCTGCATCTTGGGACACGCGCTGCAAGCCTTTTGGGTCTGGGGTTAGTCCGCCGCAGCTGACCTCTACCAAAGTGCGCCCGCCTTCTTTGCGCATTTTGCGCAGTTCCGATACGGCCACGATTTGGCTGTCGAGAACCAGATTGCCCGGCGCGTCAACTTCGCCGTAATCAATCGGCCAGTGGTTCGCGAGAGTTAGCTCTATGCCGTGGTCGTCTTTGTCGCGCCAGTCTGGCGGACGTATATCGCACAGGACATGCTCGTGCATAGACGTAGGGCCGATGTCATTTGGATCAATAATGCCAAGGACGGTTTGGGTTTTTCCGCATAATGTTTCTCTTGTTTGTGTCATTACATTTCACCGTCCAGTTTTTTTATATAGTCCACATTTAAAAGGTCTTCGTGGGCTTTGCCGTAAATTTTACCGTCGGGGTAATATTCGCTATTCATTTGTACAATACTTGCGGCGTCTTCTCCGGCTATTTCGGAGATAAAAGCAAGCGTCATATCTATGCCCGCAGATACGCCAGCCGATGTCCAGGTATTACCGTCCCTGACCCAGCGTTCGGACACGAGGTTCACACCCGGAAGTGCGGCAAATTGTTCGTGGGCTTTCCAGTGAGTTGTCGCGTTCTTGCCGTCTAGCAGTCCTGCTTTGTGCAATATGAATGCGCCGCTACACACGGACAAAACATGCTTGGCTGATTTTGCCGCCCGCTGAACGAACTTAGTGAGAGATTCATTGGCAAGCTCACCAAAGACAGAATACCCACCCGGAATAAGTAAATACTCCAGATCTGGACAATCTTCAAAATCATAATCCGCAACAACGCCCAAGCCTTTGGCGCATCGTAATGTGCCTTTGGTTTGCGCTACCGCAACTAATTTTTCAGGGCCGTCTGCATAGGCTGACCACATGGCCGCCATTTCCCAAGGCCCGACAAAGTCGAGTTCTTCAACCCCCGGAAATAGCAAAATGCCAAATGTCATACCTGACTTCTTTTTGTGTGTGAACGCGCTGCAAGCGCAAAGAATAACGCCGCTAATGGATAGACAATCGTAGAACATACTAACGCCCAAGCAAGCGGGTTCTCTAAGCCTGTTGTGGTAAAGTGGTCACTTAATTTACCAACCCAAAGCGGACCAAGCCCAAGGCCAATAAGATTGATAAAAAGCAATATCAATGCCGACGCCATTGCGCGCGTTTTATCAGGAGACACCGCCTGTACCATCGCCCAATTTGGCCCCATCCATGCGAGGAACAAAATATAAGCGGGCGTGAAAAACGCCATTGTGACCCATAAATTACCAATTAGAAACCCTGCGCACAATAATGGTGCCGTGAGAATAGTAATCCAGACGCACACCCAAAGTGGCCCTGCGGCTGATTTTTTTGCGGCGCGGTCACCCCATAGCCCAGCTATATATGTACCCAATATACCCCCACCGCCAATGATAAGAGACAACATAGTCCCAAGCATTCCAGTAGAAATACCAAATTCGCGGATAAGCAAAGCTGGCACCCAGGCCAAAATACAATATCCGCCCATAGATGCCAATGTGGCAGCTATGCCAATATAAATATATGTTGGGTTGCTCAGTAGTATTTTAGTCTGTTCAAAAAGAGAAAGCCCTTTGGTCTTTTCTTTGGTAAATACTCCGCGTTGTGGTTCTTTTACGGTGAAATACAAGAGTGCCGCTAAGATTAACCCAGGAGCACCAACAAGTATCAGCGCCCATCTCCAGCCAACCCATTGATTGACCCAACCGCCAACTAGATAACCAATTAACACACCTGCGGGGACGCCAAGTTGAAAAATAGCCATGGCGCTGGAGCGTTTTTCAGGCGGAACCGTGTCGGCAATTATGGAATGCGAACTGGGGAGAGCACCCGCTTCACCAACGCCAACACCCATACGCGCCAAAGCAAGCTGTGCGTAATTGGCGGCTAGTCCCGACGCCACTGTCATTGCACTCCAGATTGCCAGACACGCGGTGATTATTTTTACGCGGTTAAATTTATCAGCAAGCAAGGCGAGCGGAATACCAAGGATGGCGTAAAAAAATGCAAAATATGTCCCAGTCAACAGCCCTAATTGTGTGTCGCTAATGTCCAAGTCAACTTTTATATTTTGGGCTAAAATATTGATAATTTGCCTGTCCAGAAAACTGAACGTGTAAACGGCCATGAGAATCCACAGCGTATAATTAGCATTTTTTATTTTAGCAGATTGCGCTTCTAAGCTTGATGAGTGATCTGTCATGGTCGATTACTCTGCTGCACTGCGACCAAGTGAGCGCTTCACATTGTTGCGCCCCTCATCACTAATCCAATAGACTAGCCATTCCGTATTCAGCGCAGGTCGTTGGCCGCCTTCAATCTCTACATTGACATTGAGCGTCATTAACAGCTCGCCCGATTTTTTTTCCAACACGTCAATCAGATCAATATTCGCCCGAATACGGTCATTGACCTTAACGGGGCTAATGAGACGCAATTTGTTAAAGCCGTAATTTAGGGGAAAATTTTCATTACCTTCGCTTCCTGAAAAAAGCTCAGCCGTCGCAGAATGCATCAAGGCCGTGAGCATAGCGATAGTTTGAAACCCGTAAGCAATAGTAGTGCCAAAGGGGCTATGTTTCTTACACCACGCAGGGTCATTGTGCATGGGTTCCATGTCCTTGGTCACGCCCCCAAACACATCTATATCGTCTTGGGTAATCGTGAGCCAATCAGACACACCAATTGTCTTGCCTTTAGAAGCCATGAATTCTGCTAGTGTCATAGATACGTACCTTCTCTCTCGTAAATTACCTATATGTCAGAATACATCTTATACGGATTGAATATTCCTGCTACCTTAATATTTGACTCACCTGTAAAAATATTGCATTATTTTACTCGCTAGTAAATTTTACAAGGAAAATCATGCCGCAATCTCATTCTCCGAACCATATTGGCACCTCTATTGCTAATGAAGCAAAGGACGTGCCTCATGCTCGTGCCCCACAAATCGAGGCACGTCTCTTTGTTTTTTCGGATGGTTTTGTCTATGCGGCATCGGCGGTTTCAAGTGCTCAAACCAGTCGCCATGCGGGGGTTGTATTAATTTCTTTGGACGACACGCCCATTCATGTTAGTTTTGCAGAGCCCAGAACAGACAAACCGCAAAACTTTTTTGGTCGGGTTATTGCCTTAGCACCCGGTGTCAAACGCTCCATTCAGGTAGGGCCTAGCGGCGCCCTCAGCATTCATTTTGACCCGTCCCACCCCGTATATTTTCCCATGTCTGAATGCTTGGGATCTACTGGTGGAAAAACTATTCCGTATCGGCATTTTCGGCACATTGAAGCAAACATTCATGAATGCCGCCATGCTAGGAATGAAGATATAGCCCGCAATGTTTTTGAGAAATGCGCGCAGGCTATTACAAAACTCTGCCCTCAGACCGCCATAAGAGATCAACGAATAGTCGAGCTTTTGGGTGAGTTGCAGTCGCTATCCCCCTTAGATTATGAATTTGCAAAAATACTGGAGACTTATAATTTATCTGCGAGCAGATTTTCTCATTTATTTACGGCGAATGCTGGTCTTTCACTGCGAAGTTTCCTACAGTGGCGAAAAATAAAGGAAGCTATTGCGATGTTTGAGACAGGTATCAGTATGACAGAAATCGCGCATGCCAGTGGGTTTTCTGATTCGGCGCATTTTTGCCGTACTTTCAATAAATGCCTAGGGTTGAAGCCGTCCATGTTTGGCCCTGGCCGTCCCGTTAATGTTCAAGTGATGGACTCTGCTTTAGAGGGCACGTCTGCATATGCCTAATTTACAAGCCATGAAGACAGCAGCTGCACCAAAAAAATCAGAATTAAAACGAGCCGGTCGGCGAACTCTTATCCGCGAAGCCGCTTTGCATCTGTTTTCAGAAAGAGGCTATGACCGTACATCTCTGCAAGACATTGCGGATACACTTGGCCTGACCCACCCTGCCCTGTATTATTATTACCGTTCCAAAAGTGACCTACTGTTTGATGCCATTAAGATGGTCATGGAGACTATGCTTGCAGATTTAGAAACCAGCATTGGCAATGCGAATTTGGATCATACAGAAAAACTAAGCCGGCTCATTGAAAAGCAAATTAACATCCAATTCAGCACGCAAGACGCTATTCGGCTAATAGATTCGGTTCTGTTTGGCGCAATGAGTAGAACCGACATATTTGATAAAGAACAATCTCGAACTTTACTGAAAATGCAAAGAAAAACCGTGGGCCTTTATAAAAACCTACTGAAGGAAGGCGCGCTGAGCGGCGCGTTTAAAATGGACGACGAAACGGTTGCTACATTTGCAATTTTGGGCGCTGTATCTAACGTCCCCTATTGGTTCAAACCACACGGAACACTGTCCAAACAGGGCGCCGCAAAAAAATTGGCGCATTTTATTCTAAAATCCCTTGTCTAGCTTTAGTAGTTTACCGAGTTATCAGCTTGGCACGCACAAAGCCTAGCATCTAAGTACAAGTATACAGGCCCCCGAGGTCTTAGTTTAGATGCACATTCTTCTGGAGAAAATAATGACCCGTAATTTTAGAAAAATATTGATGTTTACAGCCATTGCCTGTTGTGTCGGTACAGCTGCTTGTTCGCAATCTGGTTCAGACAACATTGTTATTGAAGCTGCCACCAATGCAAAGACGATTAAACCTGAAACAATACTCCAAACAAATAGCGGGTCTATGTCTGCCGATATACGCTATACAAGTTACGGGGTTCCTCACATTAAATCTGATAGCTATGAAGGGTTAGGGCTTGGCGTTGCTTACGCATTTGCTGGTGACAATATTTGCCTTATGGCAGAACAATATATTACCCTACGCGGTGAGCGGGCTAAATATTTAGGCGTAGAGGGAAAGTATCACGATATTTTCGCCGAAGCGCTCGGTGAAGAAGTGCATAATGTGGATTCGGATTTTTTTCATAAATTGATTTACTCAAACGTTGCCGCACACCAAAAAGCGGGCACGGGACCCGAATTACAAAAAATCGTCGTGGGTTGGGTTGAGGGTTATAATAAATATATCAAGGAAAATTCAGGGCAAATGCCTGCGAAATGCAACAATGCAGATTGGGTTTTACCGATTACCGAAAATGATGTTTATCGTAGGTTCCTGCAATCTTCATTACTGGGCGGATACGGCATATTTATGAAGCCTATTGCAGACGCGACCGTGCCAAACCATACCACTCAGAAAACAGGTTCTTTTAACAACCAACTAAACCGCAAACACACATCTTTGTCTAAGGAGCAACAAATCCGCCTAAGTAAAGCTATTAAGCAAAGAGAGTACGGCTCTAACGCTATAGCATTTGGCAAAGACCTTACCCCAAAAAATCAACCCATGATGTTTGCCAATCCACATTTCCCGTGGGCCGGCTCAGAGCGCTTATACCAAATGCACCTGACGTTACCGGGCGAATATGATTTGGCTGGTGCGGGGCTTTACGGAATACCTATTCCGCAGCTTGGATATTCAAAGGACGTTGCATGGTCACTGACATGGTCAACCGATATAAGATTTTTAATCCGCGAACTTAAATTAAACAAAGCCAATAGGACGCAATATTATGTGGATGGTAAATTACATGATATGGATGTGGTTACCATAGATGTAGACATTAAGAACGACGATGGGTCTATGCGTACCGAAAGCCGTACCACCTATACTACTGTTTACGGACCATTGGTTGCTGGACAATATTTCAAAGGCTCCAAGAAGAAAGCATTTGCAATTACGGACTTTAACGCGCCCAACAATCGTGCTATGCAGAGTTATTTTGAAATTGGCCAGGCAAAATCTGTTGCGAAATTCGACACTATACAATCCAAGTTAACGGGACTGCCTTATTCTAACGTTACGGGTGTAGATAAATCTGGCACGGCATATTTCTCCAACAAATCCATTGCGGCAAATATAACAGATGCGCAAATCAATCAATGTTTGCACGGAATGCGCGCTAAGTTGTATAAGAAAAATTTCGGCATACTCGTTTTAGATGGTTCAGATAGTAGCTGTAATCCGGCCACAGACCCAACCACACCGCAAGCTGGTATTTTGGCGGCGAAGGACAAACCATCTACAATTCGTACAGACTATACGGCGCAAACAAATGATAGTCATTGGATCACAAATGCTGACCCGTCCAGTTTCAATTCCGGTTATGGATATGTGGTTGGCGAAGAACGAACCGAACGCAGTGATAGATTGCGTCATGCCGTTGATTTTATCAATAAACGCCAAAGCGGCAGCGACAATCTTGTTGGCACCACAATGACGCCTGATACTATGCACGCTATATTCTACCGCGCAGGGCTTACACACGGCGAGAGCATGAAAGATGATTTAATAGCAGATTGCGAAGCCAATGGCGGCGCAGACCTCGCCGATGCATGTGAAGCCCTGAAAAAATGGGACGGTAGTGAAAGCGCAGATAGTGTGGGTGGACATATTTTCCGGGAATTTTACCGCAATATTTCAAATCCCACAGGCGGCGTAAAAGACAAGTTCTGGAAAGTACCCTTCGACCCAGCGAAACCATTGACCACGCCAAGCGGACTCAATACATCTGGCAAAACACGCAAAGCTTTAGCCAAAGCCGTCAAAGACATCACCGACAGCGGTATTGCGCTTGATGCTCGCCTCGGCGATATACAATTCGTGACGCGCAACGGTGAAAAAATCCCAGTTTCTGGCGGGCAAGGCTTTCACCGTCTTTCGACAACATTTGTGCCGGGTCAAGGCTATACCGACCCCGTAGTTTCCGGTGACAGCTATATTTTTGCCGTCTCCCTAGGCCCTGATGGCCCTCAGGGTATGGAAGTCAATGCCTATTCCCAATCTACAGATCCTAATTCGGTTCATTCTTATGACCAAACCAAAATCTATGGCAATGAAAACTGGGCCAAAATTAGATTTAGCGATGCAGAAATCGAAGCGGATCCAAATTACAAAACTGTTCGTATCGAGAAATAATCAGATTAATTCCTAAAAGTTTTAATGAACGCACAATCGGGTGTTACCCCAAAGCAACACCCGATTGTTTTCGCTTGTCACGTGGCTGGCTGTAGCATCTAAATACAAGCACCTAAGTCTTATTTGTTTAATTTTACTCATGAGTAAAAACCGCAATAAGGGGACACAAACCATGAAACTCACATCATCTCACTTTAAATATCTACTACTACTGGGCGGTGCTATTTCAGCTACGCTGCCAATCAGTGCGCATGCACAAGAAACTAATAAATACAATAACGACGAAATTATTGTCACGGCAACAAAACGCTCAGAGAACTTACAAGACGTCCCATTATCTGTTACTGCCTTCAATGAAGTGAAGATTGAGCAATTACGACCGGATAATTTATCAGACCTAGCTGATCACGTTCCTAATATGTATTTACCACCAGCGAACGAATCTGCTTCTCAATATATTACACTTCGTGGCCTAGGGGCTGGCGTAACACGGTCTGGCGGTAGGTCAGTTGGTGTATACATTGACGGTGTTTACACAAGCGCAGATAATTTAACTAATCTTCCGGTTTCTGATTTGGCAAGTTTAGAGGTCTTAAAAGGACCACAAGGCACACTCTTTGGCCGCGATACTGTTGGTGGGGCAATCAACGTAACGACAAAGAAACCTGGCAATGAATTCAGCGGGTTCCTTGAAGCGGATGTCGGGAATTATGGGAGAACGGTGTTTACTGGTGGGGTCGATTTGCCTTTGGCCAAGGACAAATTGTTCTTACGCGTTTCTGGTAAAAAACTGAATTATGGTGGCCACATAGACAATATCTTCAACGGCGAAAAAGCCGATGGTCAAGACCAATTCTCAGGGCGGGCACAATTTTATTTCACGCCAACTGATGCAGTAGATGCACGCTTAGTGTTCACTCATTCTGAACGAGATGACAACCCTACAACCGGTGAAAATGCAGGTGGGACATTCTCAGACCAAATTCCATATCAAGTAAATATCAACGTGCAAGAGAGCTTCAAACAAAAAGCTGATTCCATTGCACTGAGCGTAAATTACGAATTGGGTTCAGGCCACATGCTGACATCTGTGACGGGTTGGAATAGAAGTAGCGATGTATCCTTGGTGGATAGAGATTTAAATCCACTTCCCGAGTCCACGCAATCCATTCTTTATGACGTTGAAGACCTAACCCAGGAGTTTCGGATAACCTCTCCACAAAATGACAAATTTGATTATTTGGTTGGTTTATATTACCTCGATTCACATGTCGTGAACCGCGATACCTATCCATTATTCGGCGCAGCATGGCTTGCCAATATTGGGTTCCCGCCAATTTTACCAGATGTTCTTGATGGTCAAGAGAGAGATTTCACGACCAAAGCTTTGGCCGGTTTTGCCCATGGTAATTATCATTTTAATGACAAACTATCTGTATTTGGGGGTTTACGCTATACGTCAGACAAGAAAGACATCAATCACACCACATTTGGTGAAGTGTTCGGGGCCTTTGGATTTATCTCTGCAAACCGCCAAGGGAAAACGGAAGAGACACCCTTCACATGGTCTGCTGGTGTTCGCTACGCTGCTTCTGATGCGCTCAAAACCTACGCTAGTGTATCTACCGGTTATCGTAGCCCGTCTATTAAAGATGACTTTATTACAGCAGCCGATGTTAATCCATTAACTGCAGACGGCTTTGCGACTGAACCTGAATTCGTTACCAACTACGAAGTTGGTGCAAAATACAGAGGTTTAGACAATAGGCTAAGCGCAAATGTAGCTGTATTTTATATGAATTACACCGACATCCAAGTAAGCGTTGCAGTACCACCTCTATTATTTGTCCGGCAGCTACGCAATGCAGGTAAGGCCCATATTCAGGGATTTGAAGCTGATGCAAGCTTTGCCATCACAGATAATTTAAATATTTCAGGCTCAGCAGGCTATCTAAAAACCGAGTATGACGAGTTTGAGTTTTCACACGCTCTAGAGGGAACAGGATTTGGCACTGCACCTGAATGGAGCTTGGATGGCGCTATTGACTATCATACTCCTATTGGCAACCTCGGAGAATTGGTATTACATTTAGATGCAACAACGATCGCAGTACCTGATGATTTCGCCCCTAACGGGACAGCCTTAACACTGGGCGGATTTAGTACTGTGAATGCTTTTGCTGCAATCGATTCTGCTAGTGGCAGGTGGAGAGCATCGCTTTGGGCTAAAAATTTATTGGGCGCGGACGATACAACAGGGACGACATTATGGGGTGCTGGGCTTGGACCCAATGAACACAATGTGTTCATTTATCAAAACCCACGCACCTATGGGGCAACACTAAGAGTAAATTTTGACTAGGTATAATTTCGCTCTTCCTGCTTAGCCAGAAAGACCAAAGCCGCAAAGGGTCCTTCCCTTTGCGGCTTTCTTGTTTGGGTTATTCCCTCTATTAAGGAATAGCTAATTTTCTAATGAATAAGCCTCGGTTTCTATTTTCTCACATAACGATCTTTGCCGCCAATAACCGTTCTAAGTACCTTCGTATTTTTAATAATTTCAGGACTAGCCGTAAAAACATCATCTGAGAGAACAACAAAATCTGCCAGATATCCAGCCTGTAACCTACCTAACTTACCATCTTGGAAACCCGCATAGGCATTCCCTTGCGTATATGCGGTTAAGGCCTCTTCCATTGTCACGATTTGCTCTGGTACCCAACCTTCAGGATTAGCGCCATCTGTCGTCAGTCGTGAAGTGGCAGCATATAGCCCTTGAATGGGATCGAGTGTGGCAACATTCCAATCTGAACCAAAACTTAGCGCCACACCGCCGTCTAAAATAGACCGCCACGCATAGGAGCGTTTAATGCGCTCTTCACCAATGCGCTTAACCGCCCAACGCCCATCGTCAATGGCATGGTATGGCTGCATGGATGCAATAGCATTTAGATGTTTAAAAGAAGCCACAGTTTCTGGTGAAAAATGCTG
>Ga0209345_10003498_pt1 | contig 16130 bp, 30 predicted proteins | sample Cruoilmetagenom7_FD_187294 | JGI IMG/M metagenome (GOLD analysis project Ga0209345, IMG submission 187294) | Oil polluted marine microbial communities from Coal Oil Point, Santa Barbara, California, USA - Sample 7 (SPAdes) (version 2) | ecosystem: Environmental > Aquatic > Marine > Oil seeps ... | reverse complement strand
CGTTGCGTGTCAGTTCATCGTGATAACAGGCATCATCAATGGCATCGTGGATCGTGTTTTGGTCGCCGCAATGCGGGCAAATCCAATTGCTGAAATTAATCATTTTCAGGGCTCCGATCAGGGGACGTTAAAAAACTCATGCGACCACCTCACGGAACCGCTCGGAGCCATAGGCGTTGCGGGTGAGGTCTATGATTTCTGAGAGCGTGTAATTTTCCTTAAGGTCGCCTTGGCTCTTGATAAAATCTTCCGTTCCCATTTGGCACGCCCCGGTGACGACGCGGTACACTGTCGCCCATTCGTAAGGGGGCTTAATTGTGTCCATAGGCATGTTCTGGTATGTGGAGATATCACGCGCTGCGGTTTTGTAGGATAGGTCCGACAGGGCCGCGTCAAGGGTCTCTCCGTGTGCGTTGTGTTCGCCTAGAGAGACGACATACATCTTGTTCCCTACCAATTCTCTTTCTTCAAATTTCGCTTTGCGACATCGACGAATAGTGATGCCGTCGCGTGTTTTTTCGCAAATCGCGACCGCACCAATGCCGTCGTGGACTTCGACTTTGTGTCCAAACATTTCAGTTTTGAACGCCACATTTCCGATTGTCACCAGTGCGGGGGCTTCGAAGGTGGCGTTCTCGCGGACATAGACGGAGCCGGACTTCACCAGTGCGGGGGCTTCGAAGGTGGCGTTCTCGCTGACATCGACGTAGCCGGACTTCACCAGTGCGGGGAGTTTAGCTTTCTTGCCCTGCGGAACGGTTAACTTTCCGTCAACATGCACACCATCGTCGTGAACTTCAAATTGTGTACCGTTCTTTTTCAGCCAGTCGGTTGTCTTCTTAATTTCGGTTTTGGAGAACATCAATTTTGCTCCTGATCTGTGGTTGATTTAACGGACGTTTTTTCCAGCACATCACAAAACTTGTGGAACAAAGCCACAGTTTCGTCTTCCGCGTGCTTGGCTAGACGCCAGCACGAAAAAGCGGAAACCGCCGCCATAAGTGAAATTGATGTGCATGCCACGATGATGACTTCGCCGTTTGTCATTTGTCATTTTCTCCGTCTTCGGGAAGGGACGTTTGGTTTCTGGCTTCCTTTTGTGCCAGATACGCCTTGTCTGCATCCGTGGTTGCCTTCTCAAAATCGTAGGCATATGACACGCGGACCTTGATCGTCATGGGTTTTTTGCAAGCCGTGCAATCCCACGTTTTGGTGTCGCCGTTGCGTGTCAGTTCATCGTGATAACAGGCATCATCAATGGCATCGTGGATCGTGTTTTGGTCGCCGCAATGCGGGCAAATCCAATTGCTGAAATTAATCATTTTCAGGGCTCCGATCAGGGGACGGAAACTCACGCACCATTAGGTCGGTGGGGATTTCCGCTTTTTTGGTCATTTGTTTGAAGAAAAAAGGGATGCCCAGAATTTCGCATTGATAGCGCAAGAGGCGTGCCCAGTCTGGGTTCATGGTGCGCGCGCCTTTACCGCTTTCCCCGCCGACGATGATCCAGTCCGGGCCGGGTTCTGCTTTCAGTGAGACTTTCTCTAGCAGTGGTTCCATAGACAGGAAGCGGACCTTTGCCGGGATTTTCCGAAGCCATTCCCAGCGGCTGTTGAGCATCTTTTGATTTTCGGCTGTGGTGCCAATCCATACATTCGGTGGCACTTGCTCGGTCTGGAAAAACCCGTAGGCCAGTTTTGGGCGTTTGGTGAGTAACAACCAATCCAAGTTCGGTGTTTGGTCAATGACGGTGAACAGGTTTTCGCGCCACAGCGGATCAACCTCAGCGTCGAACACATCGGCCAAGGATGCGCAGAACACGCGCGGGCGGGTGCCCGCCTTGGCAGCTTGGCGGCTCCATTTGAAAGGTTGTTCCCAATTGGCCGCGCTGGTGCGCTGGCGGGGCTGACCTTTGCCCCACCGCACCTTTCCGAGGCGTTTGTCCATCATGGCCTCTGCATAGCAATTGTCACACGCGGGGCTGACGGCGGTGCAACCCATCCACGGATTGAAGGTGTGGTCGCACCATTCGATTTTGCTGTTCTCAGCCATCTGATTCACCCTCCGCTTGGGATTGGCAGAATGCGCAGCGTTGCGCGTGTGGGTTGGCGGCTATGCGTTGCCGTGAGATCGGCTCGCCGCAATCCGCGCAAGCTGTGCGCCACGCCGCCTTGGGCTGGCTCAAGTGCCGGGCAAGCGCTGACGATGCGTGCAACTGGCTTAGGTCCTGGGCGTGATCGACCTCATCCATGGGGAACCTCCATGGCTTCGGCTATGGCGGCGTCAAGTTCACCGAACGCGGCGGCATCGACCGTGATGGCGCCTTCGCCGGTTTCATCGTCGATGTTCTCGGCCTTGATCGAGTTGACCAGCTTGAGGGCCGCTTGACCGATCTGAACCCATGGGTCGGCGTTGTCGTTTGAAGACGTCACCACAATGCTGCGCGATTTGTATCGCGTGCTGCTGATCAGGCCGTCGGATTGCATACGGGATAGAATGTTGTGGATGTTACCTATTGATTCACATCCAACGGCGGCCTTAATTTCGCGCAGGGTCGGCGATATGCCGTGCCTGACCCTGTAGGTTCGGATGAAGGTGATTATATCTTTCTGTTTCGGCGTCATGGCTTTGAGCCCTGTTCCTGTTGGGTGAGTTCGGTCACGCGGGCGTTGACCCGGTTGAGAAGTTCTTGGCGCCAATCTGCGTGTTGGGTTTGCAGGCTGGTGAGCTCGGCGTTGTTGTCGGCCAGGATGGCGTTCAATTCGTCCGGCGTCGCGGCCTGCTCAATGGTTTGGGCGAAGTTCGCGCACCATTCTTTCCAGCCATCATCATCAGCCTGTTGCGTTGCGGGCTTTGGCGATGGGTCGGGCTTTGCGCCAAGATTCTCGCGTGCGGCGTTATAGGCGGCGGCAACGGCTTCGCTCTGTTCGGTGCGCGCGCCCAGTTCGAAGCGGGAGTCCGCATTGTGGTCCCAGAATGCTTCCAGCATGTTCGGATCTTCAAAGGCATAGATTCGCTTGATGGTCTCATCCAAAAAGTCATATTTAGAGAATTCGCCGACCGTCTCGCCATGTTCATCCAAGAGGGGGAGTATCTCGACGGCTGGCGTCGGCTTCTGTTCGAAGTCTTCAAGCTTAGGGCGGGGCGGTGGTGTTCCGTCACCTTGTGGCGTGATGTCAATGATGCGCTCGGCTTCATCTTCGTCATAGATGCCGGAGAACCCAAAAGCGATGCGTGCGCCTTGGATCAGCGTCTTGTGACGCAAAAACCGTTTGGTATGCGTTTGCCACGGCCCCTTCATTCCCGCCTTGAATGGTTTGCGGTAGACTTCATCGAGATATTCGCGAACAACGGTCGGGTGCTCACGGTCCTTGCGGTAGATAACAACCTCGCACCACTTAGGGCATTCCTGTCCACCTTCTGGGGTGGTCGTTTCATCCGCATAACGAAACTCAATCCCATCTAGAGATTTGTGGTCGTTGATGATGCGGCTCCACCCGTCCACGCCGACCACGGGAACAATGCCGTTTTGCTTATCTGGGAATGCAAAAATTTCCTTGGTGAACGGGTTCAGACCGTACTGGTCGGCGACAATCAGGAGCGCCATCATTTCCTCATCCGTGGCCGGGCGGTCCTTGGCTTTAAAGCAGGTCGCCTTGAGTGTGCCCATGAGCTTGGTTGCATCAACGCTGTACCTGTCCGCGAACTTTTCCAGAAGCTTGCTCTTGTGGGGCTGCGTAGCTGTGAGCGATGCGACGTTTGTCTGTGTCATGGCCGTGTCCTCGGTTGAATGTCTCTATCTACCCTAGAGGCCCCGCCACCCTTGCGGGCCGGGGCTTGGGGGAGGGTCTTTAGCCCTCGGGTTGCACGGTCATAACTCCCAATTAGTCGGCTTGATTGCCTTTGGTGATCATCAGCTTTGCACCCCTAAAGCCGGGCCACCTTTCGGCTCCCGGCTTGGGCGATACATCGCGATTTGATCGGCGGCGATTGCGGGTGGTGGGGAGGGGAGAGATGGAGCCCGCCCGCAACCACCGCCGAAGGGGTTAAGCGGCGTTCTTTTCTTCGTGCAGCTTCACGCCGGGGATCGGGGTCTTGCGGGCTTCCGGCGACCGGGCCCAGGCGTTGGCGAAGTCTTGGATCAGGTCGGCCATTTTGGGGTGATCTCGCCAATGGTCGATCGCAGCATCGAGGTCGGTGATTTCGGCGCTGTAGGCGGTGCGCAGGCTGATCGCGCGGGTGCCGTAGTTGCCCTTGGCCTTGGTGGTGGACTTGGCGATTTTGTCGGCGGCCTTGACGGCCTCGTCAGCGGCTTTGCGCGCGGACTCGGCTTCCAAAACAGTGCCGACCACATCGGTGTCCGTTGCTTCTGGGGCATGCGCCTGTGCCTCGGCCTGTTCAGCGGCTTTGCGCGCGGACTCGGCTTCTTCCATCTTTCGCAGGGCTTCTTCTTCCGCAATGCGGGCTGCTTCCTTGCGCGCGGCTTCCTTTTTGTCCATCCAGGCCGTAAGCTTGGGCGTGAGCAGCTTCTTGATGGTTTCCAGCTTGGTGTTAATGGGTTTGTACGTCGCATCAATGGCAATGTTTGCATCAAGATGGGGGCGCTTCTCTGTCATGCGCGCATCTTCAACGTCCTTAAGTTCGGCATTGAGGCGCGCGATGAAATCGACGGCTTTCTTTTCCTGGTCTTCGTTTTCAATTTTAGGAACCTGTGCGAGCCACCCGTTGCACGCGGCAGCGAGTTGATCGGTGCTGTCTTGCAGGGCTGCGGCGGAGTCTGGTTTGTTGTGGCCCATTCCGGGCGTTTGTCCGTCCATGGTGGTTCTCCTATGGCATGAAAGATTGGATGGGGATGTCGCGGATGTTGATTGCGGGGCGCGCGGGCGCCTTGGCCTTCGCCTTAGGCGTCTTAACGACCGGCTCGTATGGGTTTGCTTCCGGCAGGTGGGGGTAGTATTCAGCGCAACACTTACGGTCGGCGATGAGGTATTCGTATTCGCCTTGCTTGATGGGTTCGATGGGCCATATTTCACCCACCTTTTCAGGGTCCGCGTCTTTGCCATTGATCATGGCGCAGAGATGTCGGGGACGGTCCAGCGGATAGCCAAAGAACGGGTCTATGGGGCAAGGTAGATAGCGCAGAGCCCCGACCTCGACACCATTTCGAACCAATGTCAGTTTGAAATAGCCAGTTTCTTCAGCATCTATGAGGCGGCGTTTATCAATTTTTTTGCTCTGATGATGTTCAATTTTTGCAAAGGCGTTGCAAAACTGCACTGCACGCTCACAAGTCGCAGGGTCGAAATCTCGTATGCGCAAATCACGGGGGGAGATACCGAGTTTACTGGAAAGCCATGAGAAGCCCTTTTGTCGAGATGATTTTTTGCTGTATCCAGCAAGAATAAGCGTAACGTCGCATAGCTGATCCAGGGCAGATTTGGCACGTGATTGTGATGGCGTGAGATTGCTCATGACGCACCCCACTGAAGAATAATGATGCCGAGCAACACGGCACAGACGATCCAGTAGGCGTGACGCTCTGACAATGGTGGGCGGGTGTGAGCGGGCACCATGAGAATAGGGCGATCAGTCATCACAAAAGACTCCGCTGTTCTTTATTGTCGTTGGCCTTGAGGCCGTAGCCCAGGCCGTCGGACCACTTGATTTCAAGCTCAAGGTGTCCGGGCTTGGAGAAGGGGCATTCGGTGCGGCCCAGGCCCAAGATTGCGGCGGAAACGCCCGCGCACATCGCAAGTGTCTTGGCGTGCCGAGCGTTGCCGCGATTGAAATCTTTGAGCGCCTCGCGCACCACGCGGGCATAGGTGGCTGGATCGACGTGCATTTGCTTCGCCATCACATACCGGCCTTTCGCACAGCGTCTTCAAGGTCGAAAAGTTCCGGGTTGTCCATGCCGCGCACGTTTTTGATAACTTGCGCGGGCTTGGTGCGGATGCCGAACAAGCGGCGGAAAAAGCGCATGATGCTCATTGTCCGTCTCCCGTGGGTGGCAACTCTGGCACTGGCATCCAGTGTGAAGGGCGCGAAAATCCACGCTCACTTTTCCAGTCGCCATCCACCCATGATGCAAAATCACAAAAGCCCTTGTCGTCAGGGTCGTTCTTAAGTCCAGGCTCAAAGACAAAAACCTCTGTATCGTCCCTCGGGGCCGTTTCAATCGGTTGCCACGGGTTCAAATCCCGCAGCCGCTCCACCTCCGCCTTCAAGTCAGCGATCTGCGCGTCGTTGCTGGTGTAATCGTCGTCGTTCATGGGGTTGCGTTTCATAGGCTCAACGCCCCCGCGTAAAACAAGGTGGCGAAGGTCGCGAGCGCGCCGAATAGCGAAATGCAGCACGTGCCAATGACAAGGCCACGCGTGTTCAGGCATTCGACAATGTGATCGCGCACAGAGAAATGCGGCTCGATGCGTTTGAAGGGGGGGAGGGCGTAGGTCATGCCGCGTTCGCCTCCTTGCCTTCGTCAACAGCGTAGTAGGCGTCAATCGCTTCCTTGAAGTCGTCGGCCGCAACCACGAGCATGGCTTGAGCGTCTTCGATCTCCGTAAAGGGAAGATCGGCGCTGGTGTGCTGCTCAATTTGGCGCAAGAGGGTTTCGACTTGGTTCAGCAGCGCTTCCGCCTGGGCGGCTTTGGCCTGAGCTTGTTCCGCGCCTTGAAGGCTGAATTTGTCGGTTACTGTTGCGTGCATTTTGAACTGCCTCCATCGGTGGTGATGGAGAAAGTTTGCGATAATCGCAATATTCTGTCAACGGAAAAATTGCGAAATTCGCAATTATGAATCGTGGTGGATTGTTCATAATGGTGGAATAAGCCAGATTTCTACATGTCAGGGGTGTGACACTATGGATGCAGAAGCCCAGAGTTATGTCCGCGAGCAGACGAAAAATATCATTAGAGTTATGACCGCAGGGGCGGAACAGGAGGCGCGATATAAAGACGTCGTGATTCAAGCCTGGGAGACCTGCCCAAAGGAGTATACGCATTCGGAAAAGGTGGCCTTCGCCGCAGGATACATCCAGGCCAATTTTCTTGCCGACTTCCGCGACATCTATCCGGATGTTTTGGAGCACCAGATGGAGGCCATGTTTTGCGATGAGAATTGGTACGATGCGTCCGTCTATATCGCAAAGCTCATCCTTTATGGGGAGGGGGACATCACCGCCATAGAACTGGATGAAGGGTTCGGTCTCGTCCAGGACGAGTTGACAACGGATATGTATTTGAACGCGCTTCTCAAAAATGAAGCAAGTGTCGTGCGGCACATCAACGCGGTTGAGGACTTCAATCGCAGAATGCCGCCAAGCATGCCCAAGGACGACAAGGTCAGGCATCTGGCCCAGGCGTTCAAGGCGTCCTTTGTCGAATCAGTCTGTGAATATGATCAGAAGGCTTCCCCGCAGGCTGCGGAGCGTATGGCGGACAACATTGAGTGGAACGATGTCGTCTATTGTATTGTCGGACTCATGAAACGAAGAGAAACGGAACCGCCGAAAAGAGAGAAGAAGAAAGGCGGGCTCTTCAAAAGATGGCTTCGCAGGGAATGATAAATATAAGATCGCCTTGCTTTTAACCTAATGTCGCCATATGGGGGCATCAATATCTTGCAACCAACTTACTGGTTGTGTAGTGTGTGGCTGTTCCCCTCGCGTAAAGGCTGTGTGGGGACCGGAGGGAGAATTACCTTCCGGCCACGGGGCTGGCACCCCGCCGGCGATGGCGTACGGCCATACACCATTACCGCACCACACGTGACACGACGTGTCGGTGGTTAGTATTGCAAATAGGGTGCCAGAGTCCAAGGGGGGAACATATGCCCAAAAATCAAGCGAAACCGTCCGAAAACCTGCTTAACAGTGCTGCTTGTGCCGCAAATGTTACTTGTATTAAGGGGCATAACTCACCATGCGGTGGCAAACCACAGGCGGGTGTTTTTTGCAAATTGCGAACGGAAATGCTCCGCGTGCGCGGACGCGGCCTAGCCGACAAAGTCCGCGCCCGACGATTTTCTGATGTCTTGCGGTAAGGGGGGGGGTTATGCGTGTTTTTTGCGATGCGCGATGAAACTCACCACGTTAGAGGCCGCCGCGGTGACGCTTTTGCGATCTTCGATGTTCGACATATCCGCACCGGATTGGGCCCGCTCTTCATAAATATTAATGATGGCACCGACCAGCTCATTAACGATGTCATCGGATAGGTCATCATAATTTGGCACATACTCTTCCAGCGCGTAGGTCAGTACGTCGTGCGCCGATGCGGTCAGTAATTCCGGATCGTAGGCGGCGCGATCCGCGCCCCCAAATTGGGGGTCTGTGCTCAATGGAATTCCGCTGACAAGAGAAAAGATGGATTCTGCGGGCATCTCCAAGTAATCGGCGACGATCCCGATCTCCTCCATCTGAACCTTTCGATCACCTTTGATTATTTTGGTTACAACGCTTGGGTCTGAATCGCCCTTAAGGGATCGAGCCAAGCCCGCCTGGTTCTTATTTGAGCCAGCGTCCTTCAGCGTATTTATGCGTTGTGTGATCCAGTGTTTCTTCATCTATCGATTATTTCAGGTAGATCGGCTTTGGTCATTTGCGAATATCGCAATATTGCATTGACTAAAGCATTGCGATTATCGCAATATTGAGAAAAGGAGAAAGAACGCATGACCACATTCCCTGTTGCCGCCAGTGTGATTAATAAGAGCGGTGGACACAAAGTTGTTGCTAAGTGGCTCGGCATTGATGTGTCCCGTGTGTATCGCATGACCTACCCCAAAGAGCGTGGAGGAACTGGTGGGCTGATTCCCGCCGAGCACCAGCAAACGTGGCTGGTTAAGGCCCGAGACGCAGGTGTTGATTTGTCACCCAACGACTTCTTTGGTGTTCCCCAAGATCACGGATCGGGGACCCCGTCATGAACCGTTTCCTCACCAAACGACCTGATTTGCACGATGATGGTTTGCGCCAGCCTGACGGCGGGCCTGTCTTCGGCGTCTATGGCCACGCGGCACAAGTCGGCGGCGGCGTAGAGCAGGTTGGCGTGGGCGAGGTTGAGCAGGTCTTGGTGGTTCAAGGCCGGGTCTTGGCCGAACAGGGAAACGACGTTACTGGCGCCTGTGCTGGTGTTCATGGGGGTGACCTTTCATGAGCAATGTATCTAATCTTCGAGAAGTGGCGTCCATCATCAAACGTCTTGCTGAAATCCACGAAATGCTGGAGGACGGCGTTGCATTCAGTGTGTCAGGACTGGGGGCGCATGCCACAGGCAAAACCGGAACCCATTTTCTGCGCGCGCCGGACATCACCACGGACATCATTGGGAATTGGTATCAGCGGGCGCTGGCCACGCGTGTTGGGGTGCGCCGGGAATTGGCCGTTGAGGCCCTGGCGTCTCTGGTCGCCGTCGATACCAAGACCATCCAAAACTACACGGGCGGCGGGGCCCCCAGTTCGCAGAATGCTTTCCGACTGATCGCGTTTTTTGGCCCCGAGTTCGCCAGTGAACTGTTTGCCCACCTGGGCTTGACCGTGGTGGAGAGCGACAGCGCCCACGCGGCGCAAAGCCTGTCCATTGAAAAGCTGACGGACCTGCTGCCGCAGCTTCGCCATCGGCTCGCCCTGCTTGAGCATGAGCTCAATGGAGAAGGGGGCAAGCCATGACCGATCATCCCAAAATTCGCCGCGCAAAACGCGTTACGCGCGGCGCCACGAGGTTTGATTGCAGCAATGCAGTCGAACGGGGCCCTGTCGAAATGCGCCCGATCCTCCCCCTGAGCATTTCGATTGGCTCCAGCGTCTGTTTGGACGCGAAGCCTCCCTGTTGAAACTCGCCCCGGTTCCTTGAGCTTAGGCTTGAGGGCCGGGGTCTCTTTTTGAAGGAGTACCCCCCATGGCAGATGTAGGCGGAATTGCCGGTGATCGATTGCGTTCTTTCGTGGAACGGATCGAGCGTCTGGAAGAAGAAAAAGCAGCCCTGGCCGCGGACATCCGCGAAGTCTATTCCGAAGCCAAAGGCACCGGTTTCGACGTCAAGACCCTTCGCGGCATTGTCCGTGAACGCAAGATGGATGTATCCGAGCGCCAAGAGCAGCTTGATTTGTTCGACGTTTACCGTCGCGCCTTGGGTATGTGAGGTCAGCCCATGTCAAAGCGCGCATCCAAATACGCAGCTATCCCAACCGTCGTTGACGGCATTCGCTTTGCGTCCAAGCGAGAGGCGAAGCGGTATAGCGAACTGCTGCTGTTGTTGCGCGCTGGCAATATCGTAGAGCTTGAACTTCAGCCCAAATTCCCCTGCGTCGTGAACGGCGAGAAGGTTTGCGACTATATCGCTGACTTTGCATACCTGGGCCCTGATGGCGTGCGCGTTGTTGAGGACGCCAAGGGCGTCAAGACGCCTGTGTATCGGCTCAAAAAGAAGCTGGTTGAGTCGCTTTATCCCAACGTCAAGATTGTGGAGGTGTGAGATGAACGACAAGCGTAAATCCATGACCCCAGCGCGCAAGGCGCGGATTTTGAAAGCTCACGATGGCCTGTGTTGGCGCTGTGACCATCCGTTCGAGCGTGATGAAAAAATTGAATATGACCATAAGGTCGCGCTTTGCCGAGGGGGAACCGATGATGACGAGAACATCGGCCCTGCGCACGTCCTTTGCCACAAGCTGAAGACGAACGGCACAAAGGCGCTGCGTCTTGGCGCTGACAAATTTGAAGCCGCCAAGACCAAGCGCATGAAGGAGAAGCATGCCAGAACCAAATATTCCAAACACAAATGGGCCAGCCGCCCGCTGAGCAATCCCAATCTGAAAAAGAAGCTCGACGGGTCCGTTGTGCGGAGGGATGTGCGATGACCCAGGTCCTCATGCGCAAGGAGTTTGGCGGTCTGCGTCCCGATAGCGAGGATGCCTACCGCATTTTGAACAAAATCGGCAACGGCGCGTCCGTGACGGTCGATGTGCGCGATATGTCGAGCCGATCCGGGAAGCAGCATGGTTTTTTCTTTGTCCTCGTGACGCTGCTCTTTGAATCGCAGGAATATTTCAAAGATTGCGAGACGTTTCGAAAATGCCTTTTGATCAAGCTTGGCTTTTGCGATCTGCACACCTTTCAGGATGGAACCGTGGTGCCGGTGGCGCATTCCGTCAAGCCGTCGAAGATGCTGGTTGATGAGTTCAAACGGCTGGTCGATGCGGTTCTTGATTTCGCCGTGTCTGTTGGCTTCGACAGAAAGGAAATCGAGGCCGAAGCCCGACGTCGGTCTCCCGATCCACGACAAGACCAGGGGAGGGGATGATGGGTGTTCAAATCCTCATTGGTGATGTTTTTGCCCGCTTGGCGGAACTTGCAGACGAGTCTGTGCATTGCGTCGTCACCAGCCCACCCTATTGGGGGTTGCGGGACTATGGCGTGGAAGGGCAGATCGGCTTGGAACCTACGCTTGCTGAACATCTCGACGTGATGGTGCGCGTATTTCGTGAAGTGCGCCGGGCGCTGCGCAAGGACGGCACCGTGTGGCTGAACTATGGCGATTGCTATGCCTCCAGCCCTAACGGTCGTAGCGCCAAAGATACCAAGGCCACTGGTAACGATGACCGCACCTTTAGGGACAAGCCGTTTTCAACGGTGCAGGGCACCCTTAAGCCCAAAGACCTGTGCATGGTTCCCAACCGTCTCGCCATCGCGTTGCAAGACGACGGGTGGTGGGTGCGTTCTGAGATCATCTGGCACAAACCCAACCCCATGCCTGAAAGTACAAAAGACCGGCCCGGTTCTTCGCATGAAAAGGTGTGGCTTCTCAGCAAATCGCAACGGTATTTTTATGATGCTGATGCGGTGCGGGAATCAACAGATTGGAACTCAGAAAACACAAAGTTTCCAGATGGATGGGATACTGGCGTTGGTGCGCACGGATCAATTCATCGCAAAGGGCGAGAGGCTGGCAAAAAGAATTCATTCAAGCGCGCCAACTCCAAGCGTGCGGTCGCACACCCTGGTCAAACATGCGGCACACATAGACCAGACCGCGATGACGTTGAATATGTGGGGAGCCGCAACCTGCGCAATGTCTGGACGGTCCCCACCAAGGCATTTTCAGCGGCGCACTTCGCCACCTTCCCGCCCGCGCTTGTCGAGCCGTGCATCAAAGCCGGGTGCCCTGAGGGCGGGGTTGTGCTGGACCTGTTCGGTGGTGCTGGAACAACCGGGCTTGTTGCTGACCGTTTGCAGCGTGACGCGATACTGATCGAACTGAACCCAGAATACGCAGAAATTGCCCGCAAGCGCATTGAGGGCGATGCCGGTTTGTTCAACCCCCTGGAGGCGGCCCAATGACCGAACCCATCGACACCTTCACCCAACGCGCCAGAGCCCACCTGTTTTCCATGATGGCGCGCGGTAAGTCCGCCGATGCCATCTGTGACGACATGGCGTTGCTGCACTGGCCCAAAGACGCCGTTTTGAATGAGGTCTTTTCCGTGCTGAAAGGCACACTGTCCAGTGACGAGCTTTCGCCAACAGAGCGCGCCGTTTTGATCCTGTGGGGCACTGCGGCGAAGGATCGTAAAGCCATTGGCGGCTATCGCCTGAACGGGCGTCCTGCCAGCGTTCTTGACATCATCAAGGCGGCCAACGTTGTGCTGAACAATTTTGGCTTCGATCCGCTGCGCTATCCCGGTGTTGAGGGGGGCGTGACATGAAGCACGGTCACAAGAACCATGTCTGGATCAAAGCCGCGCGCACCGAAGCGTGGGCGAAGCAGGGCTGCAAGTGCGCCTATTGCCGGTCGAAACTGAAACGGTGCGAAGTCACCGCGGACCATGTGCAACCGAAAGCGCGCGGCGGTACGGACGCCAAAAACATCGCCGCGGCGTGCCGGTTTTGCAACAAGGCAAAAGGTCGAATTTCCCCCAAACGGTTCAAGCGGATGATCACCGGCGGGCTGAAAGCGCCCAACGTCTACATCAACCATGTGCGGGTTGTTCGCGCACTCAACCGCCAAACGGAAATCGCTTGTAAGCGCATTTTGGCGAGTGTGGGGGTGTGCTCATGACCGAGTTCAGAGATATTCCGCCCGATGACGGTTATCCCAACGTCATTCCCATGGATGAGGCGCGCAGCGACGTGATGGCCATGGAACTGTCAGAGCGGCAATCCTATCGTCAATTGCCGCACAACATTGAGGCGGAAAAGGCGTTTTTGGGCGCGTTGATGAGCAACAACCGGGTTTTGGAAACCGTTGGAGAATATCTACGCCCTGAGCACTTCGCGGTGCCCGAGCACGGCACGATCTATGGCTCGATGCAGTCCGAAATCGACAACGGGCGGCTGAGCGATCCGGTGACTTTGGCCGGTATGTTTAAAGGGCGGGACGATCTGAGGGGAATCGGCGGAGATGAATACCTCGCCGAGTTGGCGTGTAGCGCCGTGACCATCATCAACGCCAAGCAATATGGCAAGATCATTCATGATTTGTATATGAAGCGGGAGCTGATCGCGCTGGGCACCGATATGGTCAATGACGCCTATGACGCAGACAGTGAGGCGCCCGCCACCGCGCAGATCGAAAAATCAGAACAACAGCTCTATGACCTCGCCACCCAAGGCGATCACGAAGGTGGTTTTCAAGATTTCCGATCCGCATTGATGCAATCGGTCGCCATGATGGAGCATGCCTGTAAGCGCGATGGCGCGTTGGCGGGCATATCGACCGGCATGGTGGACCTGGATAAGAAGCTCGGCGGGTTGCACAATTCCGATCTGCTGATTCTCGCGGGTCGCCCGTCCATGGGCAAGACCGCGCTGGTCACCAACATCGCCTACAACGCGGCGTACTCGTACCACAAGTCGGGCGGTGAAGAAGGCGCGGTGGTGGGCTTTTTCTCGCTGGAAATGTCCGCCGAGCAATTGGCGACGCGCATCCTGTCTCAACAGGTTGAGATATCGTCCAACAAAATGCGCAACGGCGATATCACCCGCGACGAATTCCATAAAGCAGTGCAAAACAGCCAAGAGCTTTATCGGTTGCCTCTGTTCATTGATGACACCCCAGCCTTGACGATATCGGCGCTGCGCACTCGCGCCAGACGACTCAAGCGTCAGCACAATTTGAGCCTGATCGTGGTTGATTATTTGCAGCTGATTTCACCGCCCCCAGGCAAGTCGGACGGGCGCGTCAACGAAGTTTCGGCAATGACGCGTGGCCTGAAGACCCTGGCCAAGGAACTCAACGTCCCAGTGATCGCGCTGTCGCAGCTGTCGCGCGCCGTGGAAAGCCGAAATCCGCCCAGACCGCAACTTTCTGACCTGCGAGAATCAGGATCGATTGAGCAAGACGCCGACGTGGCCATGTTCATTTACCGCCCCGAATATTACTTGGAGCGCGATGGAGAACCGCAACAGAACTTTGGCGAGAAGGGCCCCGATTTCGGCGCACGGTACGCTCAATGGATTGACGATGTGGAGCGCGCCAAGAACGTCGCCGATGTCATCATCGCCAAACAACGCCACGGCGCTATCGGAGACGTTCGGCTGGCATTTATCGGTGAGTTCACGCACTTCAGCGACTTGGCGCGAAACGATACCTCGAACACCCCCCAAGAGGATTATGGACAATGAGAGACTACGGAAAAATAGAAGTTCCGTTTTGGAGTTGGGCGCGGCGCAACAAGCTTTCCGACCATGCGAAACTGTTGGCCGTCTACTTGCTAACCAATCGGTTTTCAAACTCAGTTGGATGCTATGAACTGTTCGAAGACGATATCTGTACTGATTTGAAATGGTCGGAGGAAACGGTTTCCAAAACGCTTATGGAACTGTTTGAAAACCATTCCGGCGAACCGTTTGCTTACTATTGCAAAACCACTGAGTACGTTTTCATCCGCGATCACCTTCGACACAATCCGCCCGCAAACGGCAATGTCGCAAAGGCTATGGGTAAGATTATTCATGGTGTTCCGCGCCGTTTTTCATACTGGCCTGAATTGATTGATAAATTAAAACCGTTTGAGGAAAGGTTTCCAAACGGTTTCATAAACGGTTTGGCGAAACGGTTTCTAAACCAGGAACAGGAGCAGGAACACAAACAGGAAGAGGATAATACAACAACAACCATTCCCTCTATCTCCGCGAACGCGCCCGACGAGGCACCGCCTGTTGTTGTTGTTTTGCCTGAAGGCTCTGGGGAACAGTCGATCAACCCCGAAGACGATCCATTTTACATCCCGCCATCCCTGCGCCGCGTTGAGGGCGATAAGGAAAAGCCAGCGCCGTTGCGCCGTCGCACCAGGTTGGAAGACCAGTTCGACACTAGCCAACCGTTGACGGATCACCCCGGAAAGCCTGTGTGCGAGGCCTACATGGCTGTGGTTGGCGAAGTATTTGGCACTGAGCATCTGCTGACCCATGCGGGGCACGGCGGCTCCATGATCGCGGCTCGCTGGCTTGAGGCTGGGGCCGACTTGGCGCTGTGCCGTGAGGTGTTCGCAACGGTGTTGCAGACAATGAAAGACAAGGGCCGCCAGCCGCCAAACTCTCTGAATTATTTTGAACAACCCATTGCCGACGCCATTGCCGCCGCCGCCGCGCCAATGCCCCAAGGTCATGCTGGAAATGGTGCAAAAGGCCCTGTCGTGAGCACACACCCCGACAGCGAAACCAACCGTTGGCGCGGGCGCATCATGGGATTTCAGCAAAACGAAGGATTTTGGCTGGATAGCTACGGCCCCGAGCCCACCCAGCCGGGCTGTATGTGCCCGCAAGACATCCTTGAAGCATTTGGATATGGACGAAAGGAAAAATCAAATGATCTCTGATCTTACGCCAGAGCGCCGAAAAATCATCGATACGGTTTTTGAAAAATATATAAAAATTGGCCTGTCAACGGAACCTGCCAATTTTGAAGAAGCTGAAACCGCGATTGAAATTCTTTACGCCAACATAAATATGGCGCGACCGCACTTTGTGCGATTGTCGTCACCTTTGGCGGCTGAACTGTACATCAATCTATTAACCAAAACATGGCCTGAAACTGGGGGCCAGCTCAGGGGCCAGCTCAGGGACCAGCTCGGGGGCCAGCTCGGGGGCCAGCTCTGGGACCAGCTCAGGGGCCAGCTCAGGGACCAGCTCG
>Ga0209345_10003496_pt1 | contig 16134 bp, 15 predicted proteins | sample Cruoilmetagenom7_FD_187294 | JGI IMG/M metagenome (GOLD analysis project Ga0209345, IMG submission 187294) | Oil polluted marine microbial communities from Coal Oil Point, Santa Barbara, California, USA - Sample 7 (SPAdes) (version 2) | ecosystem: Environmental > Aquatic > Marine > Oil seeps ... | reverse complement strand
ATCTACAGATAAGCCACTATTACACGAAGAAGGAATACCTTATGACAAAGTAGTTCATAAGAAGTAAACGAATAGTCCCCCTGACAATGGCTTAAAGGTATAATTCAAATGAGTTTCAAAATTTCTGATATTATAAATCCAAATGCTCCAACCTGATCAACTATACACAATATATTGTGGTCTAAAATTAAAAAAGATGTAAAAGCGAATGGCAAGTATATAGTTAATGTCAGTTTTAATACACTGTGATGAAAAATAAAGCAATACTTTTTTGCATACAATTACTCTTTTTTTGACCTGTGCACTTACACAAACCCAGTGTGTTGAAGTTTCTCTGATGATTTATAGGTTTTTAGATATTAAATTTCACAAGGCTAGAGGGAGGAATCCGAGTAAGTCATTTCGTCCCAGTCCCTAAGTAGATGGCAAGCGATAAGCCTGCTCAACTGCACAGGCAGACATTTTTGGGAGGGGTATAAGCTATGGGTTTGAATTTTAGTGATAAGATGTATGATGTTATCATAATCGGCACAGGCCCAGGAGGATTAAAATGTGCTGAACAATTGAAGGATTCTGGTTTGTCCGTTTTATTAACTGAAAAGAATGAAGCCATCGGTCCGAAAATATGTGCAGGAGGGTTAACTAACCTAGTAAAAGCTTCTGATCTTCCTGAGGGAAAGGCAAGAACTTTTAGCAAACAAAAGATATTCTTTGTTAATAAGGAATACGAAATAAGTCTGGTTAACCCTCTGAAAACAATAGAACGGGCTGACTTAGGGCAGTATCAATTGAGCAAAATAAGGGATTATAGCAATATCAAGATATTAACAAAAACCTCAGTTATGTCAATTAAGAAAAACGAAATCATAACAAATAGAGGGAGTTATTATTTTAAATACTTAGTTGGTGCGGACGGTTCTTCTTCAGCCACCAGGAGACATCTCTCTTTACGGGCAGAAACATGCATTGGAATCTATTGCAATGTCCCGGATGTTACGGATGATTTTGTTTGGTATTTAAACCCAAAATTAATTAAATCCGGTTATATATGGGGCTTTCCGCATAAGAATTATACTAATATCGGCATATACTTTAATCCTTACTATCTAGATCCCAAAAGAGCAAAAGGGATACTGGGGAAACACTTAGCGGACAAGGGTTATAGCTTTTACAGTGATGATTTTAGAGGTGCTCCGATAAACTATTCTTACAAAGGATGCGTCTTTGATAATATCTTTCTCGTTGGTGATGCGGCGGGTCTGGCATCAAAGACAACCGGTGAAGGTATTTCTTTTGCTTTGATTAGCGGGCAGGAAATCGGAAAGAGAATACTCGATCGAGATTACAAGATGGTTGAACTTGATAGAATTATAAAAATCAAGAACAGACAGGAGAAGATGTTAAAGATATATGAGACTTTTCCTCACATGCAGAAATATTTTTTTAAGATTTTTGTTAATCTGATGAAGAAAGGTTGGTTTCAGCCGTATTTCGGTAATTAAGGCCCATCCCTAACTAGAGAATACAACAAGGCTGAGTTTTAATCTTTTGTTACGTCCAACGTGTCCCTCAACCCGTCTCCAAGAAAGTTAAATCCCAGAACCACAATCATGATAGCCAACCCTGGGAAAGTGGTCGTATGAGGGGCAATCAGTAGGAACTGGGTTCCCTCGTTCAGCATGCTGCCCCAGCTTGGGGTAGGTGGCTGAGCTCCTAAACCCAGAAAGCTAAGACTTGCCTCGACGAGGATTGCCCCTGCCATCCCGAAGGTGGCCTCAACAATCAAAGGTGAGAGAATATTCGGCAGAATATGAATCATGATTATCCTGAGGGGATTAGCCCCTATCGCCTTGGCTGCAACTATATACTCCCGCTCTTTTACTGTAAGGATTTGTCCCCTTACAATCCTAGCATAACTAACCCATCCGGTCACGCATATGGCCAGTATTACATTATGGAGGCTAGGCCCCAGAACTGCTGTCAAGGCAATTGCCAAAAGGATGCCCGGGAATGCCAGGAAGATGTCCACGATCCTCATGAACAACTCATCTATCCAGCCTCCAAGGTAGCCGGCTACCGAGCCTATAGTTGTCCCTATCAAAAGGGATATACTTACCGCAAACAGTCCAACGCAAACAGAGATCCTGGAACCATATATTATCCTGCTTAGATTGTCTCTTCCCAGCTTATCTTGCCCAAGGGGGTGTTCAAGGCTGGGGGGTTTTAGCCCGCCCCTCAAGCTCTGTTCAAACGGTTCAAAAGGGGCCAGATAAGGCGCAAAGATGGCAGCAAATATCAGTGAGCCAATTATGAATAACCCTGCAATTGCGAGTTTATTTCGAAACATCGTCCCTTACCTCAACTGAATCCTAGGATCAATATAGGAGTATGCTATATCCGTTATGAGGTTTGTCAACACATAGCTGATGGATATTACCAATACGCACCCTTGTACCAGGGGATAATCCCTGGTGTTTATGGCCTGGATTAGAAGCCTCCCTACCCCTGGCCATGAAAATATGGTCTCTGTAATAATCGCCCCGGCCAGTAAGGCGCCGAACTGCAATCCTACTATAGTTACCACAGGAACCAGCGCATTTTTAAGGGCATGCTTAAAGATAACATCAGTTTCAGACAAGCCCTTGGCCCTTGCTGTGACTATATACTCCTGGTTAATCACATCCAGCATGCTTGCCCTAACCATCCTGGATAGTATAGCAGCCATCGCCGTACCCAGTGTTAATGCAGGGAGGACAATACTGAAAACACCTTCATTCCCTGAGACGGGAAACCAGCCCAGTTTCACAGAGAAAACTATCATTAACAATGGTCCTAACCAGAAATTAGGCATAGATATCCCAAAAAGTGCGAAGAACATGGAAAAATTATCTACCCAGGAATACTGTTTACAGGCAGAATAAGTCCCAATCGGCAGGGATATTATCAATGCCATCAACATAGCTGCAAGTGTAAGCTTGATCGTCTCAGGATACTTTTGCAGGATAAGCTCTATGACCGGTTGTTTGCTGTGGAATGACATGCCAAGATCACCCCTGATCGCACCCCCTATAAAGTGTAGGTACTGCTCGGCTAAAGGCTCGTCGAGTCGGAGCTCCTTTCTCAGAGCCTCTTTATCGGTAGCCCGGGCGTTTTCCCCAAGCATCAGATCAACAGGGTCTCCAGGGATGAGATGGATAAGGAGAAAGACCAGGGTCAATACCCCAAAGACGACTGGAAGTAGCAGCATCAAACGCTTTATTATGAAACCCTTCATAACCGGCTCACTATTTAACTTCTATCCAAACATCCTTCAGAGACAAGAGATCCCCCGCAGGGTATACGACAAAACCATGAACTGATTTATCCATAACCACTACATTGATGGTATACCAGAGACTCACATAGGGGATATCCTCTGCCAGAATCTTCTGGATCTCACTGTAGATTTTCTTCCTCCTGGAGACGTCCAGAGCGGTTCGCCCTTCTTCAATGAGGTTATCCACCCTTCTATTTAGGTAACTCCCTCGATTTGCCCCCTTTGGAGGTATGCTGGAAGAATGGAAGATATAATAGAGAACATCAGGGTCAGTAATGCCTACCCATGAGAGGGAGTACAACTGAAAATTCCCCGACTTTATGTCTGAATAGAAGGTTCCCCATTCGTGACTTCTGATATCTATAAGAATCCCTACCTCCTTGAGTTGCTGTTGAATAACCTCTGCTATCCTCTTTCTGAGGTGATCGGTAGATGTCTTAAAGGTCAATTTTAACCTGACGCCTGGACCATCACCATCAGGGTCTCTAAATCCTGCCTCATCAAGGAGCTTTAAGGCCTTTGCTTTATCATAATTAAAAACCTTAACATCCGCTTCATATGCCCAATTGTGAGGAGAAAGGATGCCGCTGGAAGGGGTAGCCAACCCCTTCAATATGTACTTTACTATGGCCTCTCTATCTATGCTGTGGGCAATGGCTTCCCTAACTTTTTTATTCTTAAGGACGGGGTCTCTTAAGTTGAACCCTAGGTAGGAATAGGTAGTCCCCTCTTTTGTCATAATCTTCAAGTTATCCCTGTTATCCAGGAATGGAAACAGATCCGGAGGTATGTCGTTCTGCAAAAGATGGATTCTGCCCTGACTCAATTCCAGTAACCTAACAGTACTATCAGGTACTACCTTAAAAACAATAGTCTCCGTCATGGGTCTGCCTTTAAAATAATCCGGATTGGACCGCAATACTATCTTCTCATCAGGGAGAAACTCTATTAGCTTAAAAGGACCTGTTCCCAGCGGTTGAAGGCCGAAATTACTGCCACGTTTTTCTGCGACATGCTTTGGGACAATTCCCATAATCGCCAGGTTCATGAGGAATGGAGCAAATGGCTCCTTTAGGGTAAACATTATTGTGTATCTATTAAGGAGCTCTATTGACACGATTTTTTCAAATGCTCCTATATGCGGGGACTTAAAGGAGGGGTCTAATGTTGTGTCAAAAGTGTATTTTACGTCTTCGGAGGTGAGCTCTGAACCATCGTGGAAATAGATCCCCTTTCTCAAGTAGAATATATATGTGGTCTGATCGGGATTCTCCCACCTTCTAACTATATCTGGTACAGGGTTAAAGTGAGAGTCCACTTTGAAGAGAGGATTGAATAAGATCTGGGTCAGGCGGTAGGAGTTTGCATCTGTAGCATGTCTGGGATCAAGGTTGGTTGGACTGCTTTCAAGACCTATGACGAGTGCATCTCTGTCCGATTTCGATTCTGTTAAACAAGCTGCAAGGCCTAATGCAAAAAATACGGTAAGGAAGAGGATCCATGCTCCAGGAGATGTTCCTTTCCTCTCACCGTAAGTAATCTTCATACTCTTATGGTTTATCCAGCGATTCCCGCTGACCGTTTAACTACTTAAATTCTCTAGGTTTTTCTAAAGAGGGTTTCGTTAACCTTTTGATATCAAATCCAGCTTTTTCAATAGGTTAGGCCATTTTTTATCGAGAATTGCTGTGGTTTGTCCGATTCTCTTGTGAGTTCTCAAAAGGTCCGGGGGGAGTCTAATTCTCTCTTGTTAAAAAGATCCGAGGCCTTCTCTATTACCTCCAGTGTGATCTTAGGTAAATCGTACGATGACAACTCAGACATTGGAACAGCCCGGGCATCAAGGGCATCAGAATCAGCTCTTAGTCTCCCGGATTTGTGTTTGCAGAGAAAGTCCACAATTACGAAGTGGTACAATATACGATTATTATCATCTCTTATTATGGGTTCTACGACCTTTACGATTTCAAGTGCCTCAATGTTCAAATCTGTCTCTTCATAAATCTCCCTTTTGACAGCTTCCCGCAAAGTTTCACCCAGTTTAACCGTACCACCAGGTATACTCCATTTTCCGTAGTTTGGTTCGTTCCCTCTTTTGACTAATACCACTGTATCATCCAAAAAGACAACGCCGCCAACCCCTAGGATCGGATTGGCAGGGTACTCTCTACCCATAAGAAAACCCTCATTGTGCTTTTCGATTAAAGCATTTCCAAAGGCTCTAAGGTGTGCTTCGTCAATGTATCAATTTTAGCCTGTATAGATAACCGCTAGGATATAGGTTGGTTCGTCTCTATTTGAGGTTACTAAATGAGGGATGTTTGAAAGATAATAAATGGTATCCCCGGTTGACAAGACCTCTACCGTTTCTCCTATCTTTGCCTTCATTTCTCCGTCAATAACGAATATAAACTCTTCTCCGCTGTGTACCGATAATTCCGGATTAGGGGTTTCCGGTTCCAATTTGACAATAAAGGATTCCATATGCCTGTTCTTCACATCAGAGGCAAGAGACATGTACGTATAATTATGCCCCTTTTGTGCGGCTTGCCTGGAAACCACTCTTCTTTCACTCTGACGCACTATGGAGTATGCCTCTTCTCCTTCTTCCGCAGTGAGTGTTCCAAAGACCGTTCTCAAGGACTTGGCAAGCTTGATTATGGTTCCAATATGCGGGGAGATGGTTTGGTTTTCGATCTGGGACAGGGATTCAACTGGAAACCCCGTCTTGGCTGAAAGTTCTTCAAGAGAAACCCCCTTTGTTTCTCTTATCTTTTTGATCCTTTCACCTACGGATTCAATTATGTCCGGACTTTCTTTGTCTTCAAAGTGATCTGTAAGTTCATTCAAAAAGTGCTGATATCTTTTGCTATCCTCGCCTGGTACAGACATGTCACTCTCCTAAAATAGACGTTCTCGACACAGATTCAACGGTGATCAAATTTTATTCCGTGCAACTGTTTTAGCGTCCCTAAGTGAGCGTTAAGAAAGAACAAGGTGAATACCCGTTGTTCTTTAATGCTTATATAGATTTTCATAGATGAAACCCTATAATTTTATCTTATATGGTGTATATCTAATGTTATTTAGTGTAAAAAGTCAATCAAAATTATCAAAATTGGGGATGGGTTTGTATGTATTCCTGCGGTTAAAATCTTCGTCTTCCTTGACCTTGCAGAAACTATCTCATTTATGGACGGACACAAGTTAGAAATTTCGATCAGATTTGGGCTGAGTTTGTTCGATCTGAAAATACAAAACTGGGGAATAGTCGACCTGTTTTGAGGATTTTGTGTTTGAAGATCGGGAAAAGTCTGTCCTCGACCCCGATCGGGGTCGAGGGCCTGGAAATGAGATGTTCAAAAGGGGAAGTTATTTTTTCTACTCCGTTGCCGTCAGCTCTTCATGATTATCAGTTTGAGACGACGCTTCATCAAAACTTTCGGCCCAGGCATTTAGCTTGTCCATAACCGCATCATAGGTTTTCATGGAAATGTCCGGGAGGGTTCCTCCTAAAGCGTTTGCCGCCATTTGAAAACCTTTATTAATACCTGCCTTAATCTCTTCAAGCCTGCTTGGATCATTATCACTGAGGGATAAGGCAAATTGTACAATGCGATCAGATGTCTGCTCCACGCCTAAGTAACCATCCTCTGAAATCAGTTCTCGGGCTTTCTCGGGTGTGAGATCCCTGAAATTGATTGAAATGTCTCCAGAGGCAATCTGGGTCGTTATATCCTGTTCTTCAAGAGTTTTAGCAAGCATTTCGCGTAAAGTGTTGTAATTGGAGTCTATAAGTGCGGTCTTTTTTGAGATGCCATACGTTATTACCTCAGCCGAATTATTTTTCAAAGAGGCCTTATCCTCCGGTGTCCGGACCTCATGTGGGGGTATAACAGGCTGCATTTCCTTCCCCTTGGACCTTCGGTTCTCAAGAACTTTAACCATGTCTGTGTTGTATATGCCGTTTATCATAACACCCTCCTTTTGGGGACAAAGGAAACACCTTTTCCTTCACATACATTTTCTCCCCCTTCGTCTGTATATTATTTATTCGGCATGTTATCCTTGTATCTTTAGAGAAAACGCAAAAATTGGGGGTATCCTTCATCAAAGCTATAGATTGTGGCGCTATGATCCTTTCCACCGATTCGGCCTTGGTCCATCCCCTCTTCTCAGGGGTGAGTCGGATTAGCCGCCAGCCTCCTTCTTCACGTTCACAGATAACGATAGTGCCGGCGTGTAGTTCGAAAAGGGTCGTATCCCTTTCATCCGGTCCTGCGTGAACGCTGATTTTTGGGGAGGTTACAACCCCTCTCAGGTCGTGGGTCTCCTGATACCATTTCATTCCTGCTGATATGCCTGAGATCCCCCACAGAAGAGAAAGGCCTATCAGTATATAAAAAATCCACTCTGACCGGGCCCACAAACGGAGGATAAGGGTTACCCAGAAGAGAAGATTGATAAGCGCAAAAGACCAGAAGACCTCCGATCTGCTAAGTGTATTAAGCCATTGAAACGGAGAGAAGGGTGGTGATCCTTCAATGCTGTCTTCGATTCTATCTCTTGCATACCGAAGGTTAAAATCAAGGTCTGGGTCCCTTGGCATGAACCGTTTAGCACGCTCGTAGTTGAGGATGGCCTTGCCCATACGGTTCATTCGGACATAGCAATTCCCAATGTTATACAGAAGGCTGCCGCTCACAGTTCCACTAAGCATCAACCGCTCGTATGCTGAGGCTGCCTTCTCATAATTGCTCTCTCGATAGACCTGGTTGGCCCGGAAGAAGACTTCATACTTCTCATCTACGGATGAGGGCTTGCCGGCGATGGTGGGTATCGCCGGAAGAGTGCATAATACGCAAAAGATGAAGAAAGTTTTGATCTTTTGATAGTTCACGGTAATTGCTTGTTTATCCTTTTTATGAGCGTAGCGAGGGTTGCTTTAATATGTGCAGAGCGGTCTGTATCCCCGTGTCCGGCATATACGTGGTTCTCCAAGTAGGAAAGGATATCCCTTGCCTCAGATGCTAACCTCTCATCTATTCCGTTTTGGATGAGGATCTCATAGGCTTCATGTGAGGTCAGGCTGCCACCGCTCAAATCCATACGTTCGTTGAGGTAAAGGTTGGTGATCTTCATCATATCCGCCAACTGATCAGGGCACTTCAATGATTTTATGCTTTTATGAAACTTGGATGCTGCTTTTTTTTGTGTTGAGATACTGCCTTCGGCCTTTTTGGATTCCAGATATTGTCTCAGTCCCAAAACCAAACAAAAAAGAAAAGGCGGTGCAAACACAAGCGCCGCTCTGTGCCATGCGCTAAATTTCTGTATTGTGTCGGGCCTAAGGGCATCGGGGCCTTCATGAATTGAGAGGATATCAAGCCCTTGCATCTCCACGTCTCTTTTGATAGGTTCCTTAATATCAATCTTCTGTGTTTGTGTTGATAGCTCTGACCCATCAGTGTGAGGCTTCACGTGAAGTGTCAGAGGTTCGTTTCTGGTTTGTGAATACCGCTCTGACTCGGTGTTGAAGTAGCTGAGACTCATGGAGGGTATTACGAAAGCCCCCTTCTTTTTGGGAACAATCGCCCACTTCATGGTCTTTGTCCCAGAAACGCCCTCAAATGTTGTTTGAATATCTAATGTCGGTTGGTCTGCATAGGTCTTGACGTCTTTCAGGTCAGGGATCTTCAAGTCCGGGATCAAGTGAGCGTTTCCCTTACCCGAAATAATAACAGTAAGCGTGGCTGATTCCCCTACCTTCACCTCCTGGGGGGAGAGGGACGTGCTCAATGAAAAATTACCCACCAAACCGGAAAAATCTGGTGGTCTCCCCGCCTCAGGGAGGTGCTTAACCTCCAACTGAGTGGTGTTAGAAACGATGGATATGGGCTTAGTTCTGGTCATGCCAAAGAAGCTGTCATCAAAGAACCCCCCTCGTCCAAAACGGTCATGGGTATCAACGACTTTCATCTTAAAAAACGTGGGTGTGATGGTATGAGAGCCAGGGGTGTCGCTAGTCAGGGCATACCTCAGTTCAATAACAGAGTAGTTCCTACCCTGCCACGTAGAAATATACTCCTTATGATCTCCCAACTTCTTAAAACTAAGACCCTCTACCTCGGGAAGGACCAAGGAGATGTCACTTACGTCCTTGGCTCGATAGAATTTCAAGGCATAAATGAACTTCTGACCCACATACCCTGTATCGGCAGAAAGGGTAGCAGTTAGGAAGAGGGAACCTCTCTCCTCTCCTGTTTCAGTGGGGGTGTCTTGAACCTTCAGGCGGAGAGCTTGACTTTGGTATTTTTTTCCCTTCACAACAACTTCGGCGGGCCCGATTAGGAAATCTCCTTTTTTTTGAGGAGTGATGTAGAAGATATAGTCGGTGCCTGAATTGATGCGGCCATTGATTACCTGAAAGCGGCTGGATGTCCCGCCCTGTCTAACGTGGAAAAACTCAAGGCCGGAAATGGTGGGAGGAGGAGTTGTCCTCTTGCCTTCTAACTTTACCACCAGCTTGATCGTATCAACCAGGGTTGCCTCGGAACGATCCATATCCAGTGTTACGCTGACCTTGGTCTCAGCCGAGGCAACGCCATAGAATATTAATATCGTTGATATTACGATATAATAGTAGTATTTTTGTTTGATCCCTACCACTTTTTACCTGATTTTCCGGTTTGTTTTTCTTGTCTTTTCATACCTTCCAGCAATATTGATCGATCATCCTTCACGTTTTCTAAAAGGGCCTCAGCCTTGTTCCTGGCAACCTGGGCATCTGTCACGGCGATGTTCTCAGAAGAGTTCTGTAAAGCAGCCTCATTGTTGTCCTTGCCGGTTAGATCTCCGGAAGGTTCTTCCTGATCTTCTGTGTGCCGGTCGTTTCTCTCTCCTTCGCCTTGTTCCTGGGCTTTCTCTTCTCTGTTTTGAGTGCTGCCGGTATCCTTGGAACCGTCCTCGTCTTTTGAGGCACTGTCCGTGTCCGCATCATCGCTATTATCTTTGTCCTTGTCTTTGCCGCTGTCCTTTTCACACCCTTTTTGTTGGTCCTTTTTTTCTTCTGTCTGAGCCTTTCTCCGGAGGGAAAGCTCAAAATTATATCTTGTATCCTCGTCAGTCGGATTTATCTTCAACGCCTCCTTAAAGTTCCTAGCGGCTAAAGAAAAATCATCCTTTTTGAAGGCAGCAGCCCCCCTGTTGTAGAAGGCGCGAAAAAGGATATTATTATCATCTGTCCGTTTTAAGACACTGGTAAATGCAGCCTCTGCGCCATCGAGATCCGCGTCTTGAAAAGCTGCACAGCCCCGATTGTAGCGAAAGCGTATCTCTTTAGGGTTATCCATATCCGCTTGCCTAAATGCATCCAACGCCTCTTTGAACTTGCCCTGACGATAGAGTTCTTCGCCGCTTGTTTCTGCATACACAGTAGAGCATGAGGCTATGAAGATGATTAAGCTAGTCAACCCATTTTTGAAACAACCTCTCATCAAAAAGTCCCTCCAATAAGAGTAAGGTAAATGCCGCGATTAAGAAGAGATAGAAACGCTCCTCAAAGACCTTGATCTTCCCGCTCTTGAGAACCGCGGCCTCGGTCTTCACACGGATACCGTCGAAGTAGAGACGATCCAAGTCCATGTCACCTTCAATGGATCTCACATAAGCGCCCCCTGAAACCTTGGCCATACGTTTCAGCGTATCTTCATCGAGCCTGGAGAGCACAAGTTCTCCTGCCCTGTCTTTTTCAAAGCCTCCCCTCCCCATTTGCGGCACAGGCCCGCCTGATGGGTCGCCGATGCCAAAGACAAATATGCGGACACTCTCTTCCCTTGCCCTCTCAGCAGCTAAAAGGCCCTTATCCTCATTATCTTCGCCATCCGTAATCAGGAGGATTACCTTGTCTGTAAGGGTTTTATCGTCGAAAGATGCATGGGCCGTATTGATCGCTTCACCCAAGTCCGTACCATATACAGGGATAATGTCAGGCGAAAGCTGATCCAAAAACATCAAAAGCGCATTGTAATCCAAGGTTAAAGGACATTGCAAGAATGCCTTACCCGCAAAGGCCACCAGTCCCAGCCGATCCCCCCGGATCACCTTTATTAAATCCACCACCTCCCGTTTTGCCCGTTCAAGACGGTTTGGCTTGATATCCTCCACCATCATGCTTGTGGATACATCCATACACACGATAATATCCACCCCTTTTTGGGTCACGTCCTGGAAGCGTTCTCCCCACCTTGGGCCGGCAAGACTCAATATCATCAACCCTACTGCCACGAGAAGAAACACGGTTTTGAGGATCCTCCTGGCCCGTGATTCATGGGTGCATAACCTAACCAAAAGGTTGTTTTCCGCAAAGCGACTAAGTGCCTGGTCCCGCTTCCTTCCTGCCACTATTATGAGAAAGATCAGGAAAGGGATTAGCCAATAAAGGTTCAATATCCACAATCTGGAAAAAGTCACGGGATGCTCCTCACAACAAGGCTCCTGACAAAAATTTCGAGGAGAAGCAGAACAAGGGCTGGAATAAGGAAATAGAGGTAAAGCTCATGAAAGTTAAAGAATTCCTTTACCTTAACCTCTGTCTTTTCCGCCTGATCGATCAGGTCATAGATCTCACTGAGCCCCTTGCTGTCCGAAGCCTTAAAATATCTCCCCATGCCAAGATTGGCAACTTGCCTCAAAAGGTTTTCATCGAGGTCCACCCGCTGATATACCGTCCGCTCCCCAAAAAAGCTCTTCACCCTGAAAGGGACCGGGCCCTGACTGCCAACACCGATGGTGTAAATTTTGATATTAAGGGCACGTAAAGCCTTCGCTGCTTCCACCGGGCTGATCTCACCAAAATTGTTGCGCCCGTCGGTCAGAAGTATCACAATTTTTGTGTGCGCAGGGATGTCTTTGATCCTCTTCCCGGCTACGGCAAGAGCGGAACCGATTGCTGTACTGTCCCCGGCCATCCCGATTTGCAATCGTTTGATCAAACCTAGCAAAAGCCCTTTGTCCAATGTCAGGGGCGCCTGAGTGAAGGCGTGTTTACCAAAAACGACAAGCCCGATCCGGTCATGCTCCCTCTTCTTGACGAAATCTCCCACCACCTTCTTCACTGCAGTCAATCGGTTCACAGGCTCTCCACCCAGTTCAAAATCAAGGGCCTGCATGGAACCAGAGGTGTCAAGACACAAGATAATATCCACGCCGGATGACTCAACCTCACGCAATACACTGTAAAGCTGTGGCCTGCATATGGCAAGGATTAAGAGCACCAGACAGGCCGACCTCAACATCAGTGGAAGTTTACTGGTAAATATACCTCTTGTCCCTACAATCTCCTTCAGCCAGCCGGCGCCGGAAAAAGTCATTGCGACTTTCCTGTGTTTCAGTTTGAGGACAAGCCAAAGGATTAGAGGGATGAATGCTCCCATCAAATATGGATAGGCGAAACAAAACATCGTATCTACCGTTCCTCCGCCGGCTTTAGGATGCCATCGTTCTCAGATCGTGTCCGAGTATCTTCCACATACTGCCTGGCCTGCAACCAGTGTTCCTCTTTCTGTGCTAGTGTAGGACGCGCTTCAGCGAACTTGACCAGATCTGTTTGCCTGAGGAGCCTTACAAGCTTCCTGTCCTCATCATTGTCTATACAGGCTGCAATCTCGTCTGTAGTCAACTCATAAGCCGGAAAAGGGCGTACCTTTTCCATGTATATCCGCATGATCTCTGATAGGGAAAAATAGTATGCCTTTATCTGACCCATTTCAATCAACCCTGATCGGTTGAGGTCATCAAGCGCCTTTAAGGCAGCTATGTCCGGCGGCGTTAAGCGCTCAATCTCTCCTTTTTCACCTTTCCCCCTTTTGACAATTCGCCAGATACCAAAAGCCAGGAGCGCAGCCAAGGCAATGAGCGCATAGGGAATCCAGGTTCGCCACAATCCCCTGTTCACAAGCATAATCCCCTTGATAGGTCTCATATCAAGGTTGTCAGGAGGGTCCTCTATGGCAGGTGTTACTGTGAGCTGTGTAGGGTCACTTGCCATCTCCCGTTCCTGATTATCTGCGTCTATAAACTTTAAGGTCAATGACGGAACATGAAGAGTGTCGAGAGTATCCACCATTAGTTTCAATGTAACCCCATCAGATGTGATCCTGGTTGAGATAACTGTAAGCTTTTCCAAACCGGTGATTGATGGTCTGTCGGGAAGTCTTGCCCCTTTCTGGAGAGAAAAATGCAACCTGAGATTTATCACTTCACCAGGATGAGCGAGGTCCTTGGAAAATGAGGCTTCCATAGGAAGCGGCCGGTTTTCTGCCAAGGCTGGGACGACCTCTGTAAGCGCAAGCCGGAGGCAGAGAAAGATGACAAAACTGGCTATTTTCAACGGGGCCTTCCCTTCTGGCGGAAAAATGCCGTTAAAGGTTCAACGACTGACCTATCTGTACTTAACTCAACCAGAGGTACCTGAGATCTTTTTAAGATATTCGAGGTGGCGCAATCATTCTTAGTCATCATCTCCTCCCATCGCAGTCTGATGACACTGTCGTCAGTGTTTACCATGACCACGGTTCCTGTTTCAGGGTCTCTCATGCGCACAAAACCAACACAGGGAAGCGTTCTTTCCGCAGGGTCGGTGACTTTTAAAGCCGTGACGTCGTGTTTCTTAGAGGTCAGCATCAACGCACGTTCCATATCATGTTCAGGGTCTCGTATCATAAAGTCTGAGATTAAAAAAACAATTGAATGACGTTTGACAACTCTATTCAGGTATTTGAGTGCGGCTCCAATATCGGTCGTCTTGGAGGGTGGTTCAAAAGAGAATATCTCCTTAATCAATCGCCATACGTGGCCTGCTCCCTTTTGGGGCGGTATGTATTTATCCACCCCTTCACTGAATAGGACGGCGCCCACCTTATCATTGGTGCGAATGGCCAGAAATGAAAGGAGACCGGCCGTCTCGGCAATGACTTCCTGTTTGAATCGTTTCTTTGTTCCAAAGAGGTTGGATGCAGAAAGGTCCACGACCAGAACTACAGTCAGTTCCCGTTCTTCGTGGAATACCTTAACAAACGGATGACCGATCCTGGCGGACACGTTCCAGTCAATATCTCTAATGTCGTCTCCTGTCTGGTATTCCCGCACCTCGGAAAATTCCATACCCCTCCCCTTGAAGGCGCTCAAATACTGACCAGCAAAGATATCATTCGCTAAAAATCTGGTGCGAAAGTGCAGCTTCTGTATCTTGGCATAAAGCTCTTTTGGAAGCATGTGCACCTCTGAGGTAATTAGTCATTTCAGCATGAAAACCTATAGTTAGTATCCATCCAGAAATGAGATAGTCCTTTGCAAGGGCAAGGAAGACCAATATTTTAAGCCTAGGAATAGTCGAACCATTTTTGAGGTTTTTGTCTTTGAAGATCGGGCAAAGCCTGCCCTCGATCCCGATCGGGGCAGGCCTGAAGATGAGATACATAAATGGGGAAGTTGTTTCGGCCTTGTTCCTTAGACACCCTTTATGGCACCTCTATTCGTTCAAGGAGCATGGAGACAATATCGTCTGAGGTTACACCCTCCGCCTCCGCCTCATAGCTCAAAATTACCCTGTGCCTGAGCACGGCCGGGGCCATGTATTTCACGTCCTGGGGTGTTACGTAGGCCCTGCTGTTGATAAGGGCGTGAGCCTTAGCTGTCTTCCCTAGGTAGATAGATGCGCGGGGGGATGCACCGTAACTGATAAGGTGGGCGATATCCAGGCCTGTCTGTTTCGAATCCCTTGTGGCCTGCACAATCTTTATTATGTAGTCTGTGACCTTATCCTCCATATGTATTTTGTCGGCCACCTCCCTTGCTGCCTCTATAGCTGAAAACTCGGTAGCCGAACACGAAACCTCAGTCACCCCATCGTAAACTCGTTTCATAATCTCCTTTTCTTCCGCTTCAGAGGGGTAACCCACTTTCAACTTTAGCATAAAACGGTCAGTTTGGGCTTCCGGAAGCGGATAGGTTCCTTCCTGTTCGATGGGGTTTTGTGTGGCGAGAACCATGAAGGGCTTACCGAGCTTGAAGGTCTCTTGCCCGATGGTTACTTGGTATTCCTGCATGGCCTCAAGCAGAGCGCTCTGTACCTTTGCAGGAGCCCTGTTGATTTCATCGGCAAGGATAATATTGTGAAATATAGGGCCTTTTCGTATCTCAAACCGGCCCGTGTCCGGCCTGAATACCTGGGTGCCTAATATGTCCGCAGGGAGCAGATCAGGGGTAAATTGAATACGCTGGAAACTAGTGTTGATGGTGGCGGCCAACGTTTTTATGGCTGTTGTTTTGGCTAACCCTGGAAGACCCTCCAGCAACAGATGTCCATTGCATAGAAGCCCTATCATAAGATTTTCTATTAACCTCTTTTGCCCTACGATAACTTTTTCAAGCTCCGCCATTATCTGTTTAATGGTCGTGTTTTGCCTTTCCACCTGTTCCGTTACTTTTTCTATATCCATTTTAAAACCTCGCTGTCTTTTCTGTTAGAACCGGCATTATAGAACATTTTTAAGAAAAATCAAGACTGTTTGTTTAAATAAGTTCCTCAAGTTGGCACTCAGATTTAGGTTGGATTTGTTCGATCTGAAAATGCAAAACTGCGGGAATAGTCGAACTATTTCAAGCTGTGCAGTTACCCAACAATAGCGCATATGACTTGAATAATCTTCTCCTCACGGCTTGATTCATTTTGAAGATTCTAAATTCGTTACGCTAAATTGCAGATAACTCGGTCGCAAACTCCCTCAAACAATCTGCAATTTTCAGCTTCACTCACT
>Ga0209345_10003494_pt1 | contig 16140 bp, 23 predicted proteins | sample Cruoilmetagenom7_FD_187294 | JGI IMG/M metagenome (GOLD analysis project Ga0209345, IMG submission 187294) | Oil polluted marine microbial communities from Coal Oil Point, Santa Barbara, California, USA - Sample 7 (SPAdes) (version 2) | ecosystem: Environmental > Aquatic > Marine > Oil seeps ... | reverse complement strand
ACATGTGGTGTAGCCATGGATGTTCCCTGCCATGCAGCATAGCCACCACCAGGAACTGATGATGTTATATACTGCCCTGGGGCTAGGAGATCTATATCATTAGAGCTATTAGAAAAAGAAGAAACACAAAATATTATTACTGAGGAATACCGACAAGATAATATAACCGATATTGAAACTAGAATAATAGAAATAAATAGAGAATATGAAACAATACAAAACAATATTAATGAAACCGTAGAAACATTACACGATAGAGGTACTTATAGAACAGCTCTTGGGAAAGCCGAAAACAGGCTTTCAGAACTTAATATTGAGCGTACAGATTTAAGAAATAAAGTATCAGAGCTAAGAAAAGAATCTATAACTTACGAAGGGATCGAACAAAAGAAAACAAATATATATCAATTTTATAATGAGCTTACTGGAATACCTGTAAAATGGTTGCAATTTGTATTACAGACTATATTATCAATATTTATTGCTATTATGGCACCTCTTGGAATTATAACAATACAAGGAATAAAAAAAACAAGGAAAGACAAGCCAGAGCCAGAAATGCATAAGCCTGTAAAAATAAAAAAAGAATGGGATCAATTAATACTCAAATGGGTTGAAATAAACTGGATGGGAATCCGGACTGGAAAGAGCAACAAAATTCTTCCTAAAAATACATTTTTAGAATATACTAATAAGCATGAACAAAAATATACAGAAAAGGAGTATAATATAATATATAAATCTGCTATAATAACAAAGTGTATAGATAAGAATAACAAGATCCTGGCAGAACAAAAAAAAGCTATAGAAATAATTAATAATTATATTAGGAGAAAGAATGAAAATAAATAAAGAAATGCTTGCTAAGGCTATAGTATACAGATGTTTGGCTTTCGCATTTATATTTATAGTAAGTATACTGTTAACAAAAAAAATAGGAAGTTCGATATTAATAGGATTGGCAGAATTTGTATGTAAAACAGCCGGATATTATCTGTATGAACATTTTTGGAAATGGGTAAAAAAAACATGGACTGTGAAATAAAAGGCATAAAGAAAAATATTAAGAATATAAAGAAAACATTCATAAGCCTGGAAGAACTTATTGAAAAATTACATAAGATAGTTGTAGAACAGGAAGCCGGAAAGCTAAGTATTGCATTTGTAGAAGGTGGAGAATTAAGCATAATTAATAAAAAAAGCCTTGAAAGAAATTATGATTAATTATATTATTAGAATAAGAGGATAATGATGAATAATAAAGAATTAAAACCATGTGTTAATGGCGCAAAAATAATTACACTGTGCGGTTCGACAAGATTTAAAGCAGAATATGAATATATAAATAAAGAATTAACCCTAGCAGGATGGATTGTTTTAAGTTGTGGGGTGTTTAAGGATAAAGACATAATTGATGAAGAAAAAAAAGAATTAGATAGATTACATTTAAAAAAGATAGATATGTCAGACGCTATTTTTGTTATAGATCAAAATGAATACATAGGTGAATCCACTAAAAAAGAAATTTATTACGCTCAACAAAAAAATAAAGAAGTCTTTATGTTTAGTTTGAGTCAATATAAATACTACCTACCAGAAAGACCAGAATCTGCATGGGAAATGTTCAGAAGATTAGACAGTCATAAATTTAGAAGGCGTTTATGTAAATATTATATAACAGAGGATGAAGGGAATTCATTGTCATGGTTATTGGCTGAAATAGAACAACAAGCAATAGAAATAATGCAAGAAATAGAAAAGGAACTAATATATACAAACGGTAAAGAAACGGTATGATTGATCCAAAGGTAGGCGAAAAAACAAGATTTTCAAAAACAAACCAACCGGCTAATAGAGGATCGAAACCATCATCACTAAAAAAGTATTTTAAAGCCAACAATCTTGGGATAATAGACAAAGTATTACTATTTGAAAATATCTTAAATAAACACACAGCGCAAGAATTAATGACTATGGTAAAAACAAAAAACTTCCCGGACGGTAAGCCAATGAGTGGTTTAGTATGGGGGTTTGTTGTGGCATGGGCAGCAGACGCAAAACGAGGCTGGTCTAGTGGCGGGATAACTGCAATAATGATGGAACGCAAGCACGGTAAAACTCCAGATGTAATAATAAATAAAACCGAAGACAATATTGACGATGAAACAATTGATGAAGAAATAAAAGAATTAGAAGAAAAAATACGGAAAGAAATGACTGCAAAGATTAGGAAAGAAGAAAGGGAAAAGATATTGAAAGAAATGGAAGGAAAGAAAGAATGACATATAAAGAACTATATGATAAATATGGCAAGATAGAAATAAAATGTAAGGGCGCAGACAGTTTACCGATTGACGCAATAATGGACTTCCAGGGAAGTTTAAAAAAACGTACAAAACAGAATAAATTAAAACTTGCAACGCTAATGTTCACTCATGGTTTTATTGCACCTTTCTTCGTATGGGATAATAAAGGTGATTATATTAATTTAGATGGGCATTGCCGTTCAGATGTGTTGTGTGAAATAAGAGAGGCTGGGATTCCTATTCCTGGATTATTTCCAGTATCTTATATTTTCGCAGATAAAGAACAGGACGCAAGAGAAAAGCTACTATCAATATCAAGTCAGTTTGGACAATGGGAATTAAGTGAGCTGGATGAATGGCTGGAGAATATTGACAACGATATAAAAGAGCAGTTTAGGTTTTTGGAGAAAGAGATAAAAACTGAAATACAAATAGACTTTGCAGAACCAAATGAAGACGCAGAGAACATCCAACGTAAAGAAATAATATTATGTGTCTGTCCTAAGTGTGGGTATGAATGGCAAAAATAGGAGTTCTGATTCTACACAAAAAAACAGATAGGGGGAAATCCAAAACAAAAAGCTTTGATGATTTGTTATATTTGGGACTCAAAATAATATTAGAAGATTTAAAACAAGAATATGAATATATAAGCTTTGTAAATATTAAAGATTACGATTTTGTTTTAGTTTCTTTGACTTCGGTGATGGATGTTGAAAATATAATATGTACATTGGGAAAAGCCGACAAAGGGAAATGTAAAATAATAGTTGGGGGATCTGGATGTATAAATATAAGATCGTATATCGGTTATATCGACATTGCGGTATTTGGAAGAGCTGACAATCAAATTAATGAAATAATAGACGGTGCAGAATTTGATAATGTTTGGAGAAAAGACAAAGACCCAGAACTGAAAGGATCTTATATTATAAGACAAGTTAATAAATTAAACGAAAAAGAAAACACAATAGGGTGCCCGAGGAAATGTTATTTTTGCCAATATACATGGACAAGAAAAATGATAGGGGAAAGATATCATCATGGAATAGATTTAAAAGTTGACGAGGATGATTTTCAAAAGTTAGAAATAAAAAGAAGCGGAAGATATACCACGGCTTTCGATGGATTGTCAGCAAGTAGTAGAATTGCAGTAAATAAAACATGGTGTTCTGTAGAAGAAATAAAAAACAAGATAAATGGGATATACAATAATCAAAAAATAATAAAGCCTGTAAACATAAAGCTTTTCCAAATAGTTGGGTTCCCGTGGGAAAGTGAACAGACATTCATAACCGATTTAAAAGAAAACAAATCGTATTGGAGAAGGGTTGATAGAAAAAATAAGAAAAAAAGAATTATCTTTATGTATGTTTTTACACCCTTCAGCCCTGAACCGCTTACGCCTATGCAATATTCAAGAGCTAATATAATAGATAATTGGCGTGAATATTTAGGGGGGGCAAAATGTCACAACATATATGGGGATAAAACAACTGATATAGAAGCCTTTACCTTGCCACAAATACCGGGAGGGTTTACTCTTGCAAAAAGAGTGCTGATAAATAGATGCACAAAAGAACTAAAAGAAAAAATAGTGAAAATATTAGAATACCCGAAGCAAAAAAGTGTATACGTAATGGTTAAAAACGTGATACAATATATCGGGATGGATATATTTAACAAAATAGATCCTCAAGAAGCAGGGTTTAATTATTTAAAAACTTATTGTAATGTAAACAAACTAGACGGGAAAGCGGAATCAAAGTATAAGGAATTGAGTAGTGCAAAAAAACCCAGTATATCATCGTAATTGTTACAGAGCTGACCTTAAAGGGAAAGGAATATGTCGAGGGGTAAGTATACAGCAAGTTAAGCGAAGAAGCGTAAAATATTTTAAAAAAAACAACATAAGTGATTGTTCAGAATTAAAAATATACTATCTTCATGTTGTAGACGGGGATCTTGAAGTAGATAATAATTTGCAACTATATTTATGACAAAAACATTACAAAGATATAAGAAGCTAAAACACAGAAAAAAACTCATACAAGTAAGTCCTAAATTAGAGATATTTAGACAACCAGCAAGAATTAAATTATGTTATGGCGGGAGGGGAGCCGGTGCAAAGTCATGGTCAATAGCCTCTTTGTTAGTACAAAGAGCGAATAAAGAAAAGATAAAAATATTGTGTACAAGAGAAGTGCAACAGTCGCTTGAAGAATCTGTACATCAATTGATAGTCAATACTATTGACAGACTAGAATATAAAGACTGGATTATAACAAGGGATCATATTACAAGTCCGTGTGGTTCAAGATTTTCATTTAAAGGGTTAAAAGATTTAAGAGCAGCCAGACAAATTAAAGGATATGAAGGCTATGATATATTCTGGGTTGAGGAAGCCAGTGCAGTGTCAGAAGAATCATGGAAAGAATTAGTGCCAACATTAAGAAAGCCAGAATCGGAATTGTGGGTGAGTTTTAATAGAGATCAAGAACTAGATCCGGTGTACACAAGATTTATAGTACATAAAAGAGATGATGCAGTAATAATATGGCTAGAACCTGGGAAAGTTGATAATCCGTGGTGGACTGACGAACTACAAAAGGAAATGGAAGAGGATTATAAATACGATCCGGATTTAGCCGAACATGTATGGGGTGGAGAACCTAGAAAGCAGGGTCAATATTCAGTATTAAGCAGAACAGAAATAAGAGGTGCTATGAATCGAACATTACAGCCAGAGGGAGCAATCCAGATTGGTGTCGATGTTGCAAGGTTCGGTGATGACAAAACAGTAATCTATAAGCGGCACGGAATGAAAATAATCGAGATGAAAGAATTTTCCGGCCAAGATACTATGAGAACAGCAAAAGAAGCATTTGCAATGAGAAATCAAAACCCGACAGTGCTAATAAAAGTTGACGATTCAGGAGTTGGTGGCGGTGTAACTGATAGGCTAAGAGAAATGGGTGCAAAAGTAATTGCGGTAAATAATGGGGAATCTGCAATTGACAAACACAAATATACAACTGTGGCAGATGAACAGTGGTTTAATTTTCCTGTTAATGATGCAGATATACCAGATAATGCGGATCTTATGCAAGAGCTTTCAGGGCGTAGGTATGATTTTGATAATGCAGGAAGGCGGAAAATAGAATCTAAAAAAGAATATAAAAAACGAATAGGAAAATCACCTGATCATGCAGACGCATTATTATTATGTTTCTATCAGGGTGGAAGTATTAATATGTCGGATCGCGTAAAAAAACAACTTGCACAAAGACGGCAAAGGAGTTGATCAAATGAAGGATAAAAACAAAATAATTGGAGTTACGCTGGGATATGGATTAGAACCTCAATTATGTTTTGAAGATAGAACAATATATTATAAATCAAGTCTTGATAAATTATTACATCCTGAATATTTTAAAAACAACAATAAATGGCCTCGTGATCCAATTACAGGAGAAAAATTAAAAATTGTTAAACATCTTGAATAAATAGAAAAAAAAAGTTAATATATTGTCATGAGTGTATTAGCAAGCGTTTTTGAAAGTCTATCTAATGTATTTAGCTGGTCAAGAACAAAATCTGAGACAAGTAATCCAACCAGAATACAACCTAGACGTCCAGCGCAGACAGACTTTACAGATTCGTTACAATGTAATAAAGCACTAACCAGAGGACTATACCACAATTCGTATCCTGGTATGAAACTAGCAGGATCTATGTGTCACACTCCTATAGCTGTACCTGTTTGGCTTATGGGAGTACCAATTCCAAAAGTAGAAAATAACCCTAAAATACAGGAAGAACTATATGAAATAGTAAAGAATAATATTCTAAATATGTATCAAAACCATAAAGAATGCCATATAGATGGTACTACTTGGATATATCCATTTTACAGCACAGAGAAAATGCAAGTAGTTTGGCAGTTTATACAAGATGACACTATCACCGATATTATAAAGGATATAATTACAGGTGAAATAATAAAAATAATAACAGATGAAGAAATTACAGTCTCTACTGGATATGATAAAACTGCATCAATAAGAAGGCAAAGAATATTTACAAGGCAAAGAATAGATATAAAATATCTTTCAGGAACTTCAGCAATACCTGCAGAGTTAAAAGATAAATCACAGCGCAATACATTTGGTATTATGCCAATACCGTTTTCAAATAATAAAGATAGTGATGAAACAAGAGGACACTCAGATTTTGAACGTATATTGTCGGATCTAAAGAATTACCATGATATAGATTTAAAAGAATCTAAATTACTATCTAGGTTCGATCCGAAGATGGTACAAGATGTAAGTGATAGAGATCAATGGCTTGAAAATAATGGATATAAAACTCCTGGTGCAGACGATGCAGATCTAAGCGAATTAGACATAGGAGCTATTGATTTAATATTTAATGTACATGATAGAGAAAAGACAGAATTTATATTTCCTGATCGCGCGTACGAAGCGTATGAGGCAAAACTAAGAAGCATATTTCGTAAAATAGTAGAAGGTTCAGGAATCCCAGAAATACTATGGGGAACAAAAGTAGAAGGTAACAAAGCAAGTGCAGATATACAAATGGACTTAGTAGTAGATCTAGTAAAAGATAAAAGAAGGCAAAAAGATAATTCATATCAAAAACTATTTGAAGATAGTCTTAAGCTTGAAATGGCAGCTAATATGCTTATTGGTACTGAATATGAAATAACTATAGAATGGGATAGTTTAGACGCAATAAACGAAGAAACCAAGTCTGTTATATTTAAGAACTTTGCAGACGCAATATCTAAGCTTACATCGGCTGCAGGAATAACTAAAGAACAAGAATATAAATTATGGGTAGATCTATATCCACAGGTAACAGAAGATAAATACGAAGATTTTAAAAAGGGTCTTACCGAAATGGCAAGGCACAAACAATTTACCGATATGCCATTTGAGCTTGCAGCAGATTTTCAAGGTATTACGGAAATCGACAAGGATATAGAAATTACAGAAGAAGAAGAGGCAGGCTCAGAAGAAGAACTAAAAAATAAAATTAAAACAAAAAACTATATTCAAAAAGAAATAGATTTAATAAAAAAGAGTTTAAAAGAGAAGAAAAATGGAAATGGACACAATAAGATAGAACAACCAATTAGTATTAACTTTCAGAAAGAAAAAAAAGAACAGCCAATAAATATAGATATAAAACAACCAGATATAAAAATCCCTAAACAACCAATGGTAATAAATCTTAATGAGCAAAAAAAGCATAAAAAGATTACTATAATAAAAGACAAGCATAATAATATAATAGGTGCAGATATAGAAGAAAGCGATGCATAATTTAATATTAGAAATGAAAACAAGGAATGCGATAGCTAAAGCATTTTCAAAATTATGTGATGGTGGGTATATACGAATATTAACAGAAGATAATATTATATTATCAGAATTAAAACTATCCAAGGTAGCATTTAAAGATCCTAGTAAAGGGGTGTTGATAGCTAATGACATTGAAATGGATATTGCGGTTAGGAATAGCGGGAAAGCAAGCAAATATGAAATATATATGCAAGATGGTAAAACAAAAATATTAACCGGAACGGTAGGGTTATTAAATACTAATTCAGATCTGGAATTGCCAACACTTGATCTTGTTGAAGGATCTCAATTACAGATAGAATCATATAAACATATAGTGAGTAAATAATGCCAATAAGACACCGATTTCATTCAACAATACCAAACAATCCAACAATGCCTCAATGGGTAAGACCTTCTAACTGGAATGATACGCACGATTTAACAAATATGTCTCATGCTGAATTACAGGATATAGGTATTAATACGCATCTTCAAATTGATGCTCATATCGCATTAGTAAATGAACATATAGATCATTCAGGTGTAAGTATACTTGCAGGAACAGGATTGTCCGGCGGTGGTACAATAGAGTCTAACCGGACTTTAAATGTAGATTATACGACCTTAGATTCAAGATATTTAATGTTAGATTGCAGTAATGATCCGTTAACCGGCGATCTTACATCTAATAATACACTCACCCTATTAACTCTTACAGCTTCTAAACCAGTATGGACAAACGCTAGTAAAACTTTAATATCTAAAGATATTACTGCATGTGATATAGTAAGAACAAGATTAACTCCATCTACTCAAACAGTCACAACCGGCACATTAACATCCGGAACGGTTAACGATGTACAAACTTGGTCAGATGGAAATGAAGTACATATATCAGAAGTTACAGGAATACCAGGGTTTAATATAGAATATAGAATTGATAATGTTGCAGATTTTTGTTTTATAGGATTATCGTTTTATTATGTAGGATCTTCAACGCATTCTTGCGAAATACAAATCTATGACGATACTAATACAGTATGGCGCGAACTTTATAATCAATCAGGCACATCTTTAAATTACAATTATAGATTCTCTGATTTTCCTGGTAATACTTCAGATTATATTAATGGAAGTAATCAAGTTAAAATAAGATTCTACCATCCTCAAAATGGCAATGCGGCGCATGATTTATATATAGATTATGTTTCTATAATAGGAACTACAAGTTAAGGATTAAATAGGAGGATTTATGTTAAATCAATTAAAAGTGTTAGCATTTAATGTATTGCAAGAGATTGGAAAACTTGAAAAGAAAAAACAGGAATTAACTATGGAATATCAAAATTATTTAAAGCAAATTGAGTCTATAGAAAATAAACAACAAATAGTAAATGAAAATAAAAAATAATGGCAACAGCATACCAACCAGACGCATTCCAGAATGACGCTTTTCAGATAGAAATAGAAATAGTAAAAACAAGAATTGGTGCAGGATATTCAGGTAGATATATCACTCCTGTAATAACTATAAACGGAAAAATACTTGAATATGAAAAGAAACATCTTGAAAAACTTAAAGGGTTGTTGATATTAAAAGGAAAAATTGATAGTATAGACAAGAATGCAATAAGCGAAATAAACGTAAAGCTTAAGCCTAAAAGCGAAATTGATATTGAAACACTATTGTATATTTTGGCAGATGAATGACAGAAGCGCAATATTATAGAGCATATCGAAACGCCTCCCTTGCCGGATCTAAAATAACAAGAGAACTAATCGAAGAGCTAAAAACTGTATATGTAGAGGCTGTAAAGAAAGCAGCTATACAAGTAAGGAATGCAGAACTTGCAGGGCATGCAGATATAACAATAAATTCATGGCGTAATATACAGTTAGCACTGGAGGAAGGAGCAAGAAACATTACAGAGATGCTTGACGATCTTGTAAGGGCTGGAGTTAACAAAGCCGGTTCAGGAATAACCGCAGTCGATCAAAAATATTTGATAGATATAATTAATAAACACAATATCGGGATCTCAGTCGTAGAAGTAGAAAACCTGTTCAGCACTGTAAACGATACTTTAGTTACTCAGATGCTTGCCCGTATATATTCTACTGGCTATACATATTCACAAAGTGTATGGTTAGTAGGAGTAGATTATCAAAACCAGATTAAACAACTTATATTATCGGATCTTGCAGTAGGTAGGGATCTTGTAGAAACAGCAAGAGATATGGAAGTATATGTACAGGAAGGACGCAGGGGACTTGCTAAAAGGTGGGGCGATCTTGTAAAAGGCAATACAGACTGGTTAAGACGTGTTAGAAAAGATCTTGACTATAATGCTTTACGGTTAATACGCTCGGAGTTATACGCGTCGATACAAAGTACGGCCGTAATTAGTGGTCAATTAAATCCAGGATGTACAGGGATGTACAACTGGATTAGACAAAGTACAGAAGATTGGAATTGTAATTGTCCGGAGAACGAAAGAGGATCGCCGTACACAGCACAAAATGTACCTGGATACGACCATCCAAATTGTTTTCCAGCAGGAACAAAGATTAAAACTATAAATGGTGATAAAAACATTGAGGATATAAAACCGTGTGAATACGTTATAACACATAAAGGAAATATTAAGCCAGTATTAATATCGTGGAAAACAAAATATACAAAAGAAATGACCATAATAAAAACTAAAAATGGAAGTATAGAAGCTACAGCGAATCATCCTATTTTATCAAACGGAAATTGGATTCAAGCGCAATCTCTTAAGAGTGGAGATAATCTCACTAGCATAAATATCAACATCGAATCCACCTCTTTTGTAAAATCTAAATCTAATAACAGTCCAGCCATTAGCTTCAAGGAACGTAGTTTTTTTCGTATCATACTTTATTTTAATCTTGCTGGAGTGCCAATTCCCACCATCGACTTCGACGGCCAGCTTTACGTCCTCAAATCCGAGATCAACGTTAAAAGTGAATACAGCGAGGTTAGGGATCGGTTTCTCACCGAGTTTTACAATGGCTTCATACATCATTCTTTCATATGGAGACCGGATTTGTCCACTCCAAAACTTAGCGCGTTTAATTTTCTCTTCGTCAGAATGGACACGGCCCCTGGCAGCCTCATTAGCAGGGCCGGTATTAGCGATCTCCCCGTTTTCGTATCTACGCTTAAGAGATTCGCTTTGCGTAAGCGGTTTAAACCCATGCCTAATAAGATTCCTGTTAATACAAGTTCTGGAAACTCCAAGCCTATCAGCTATTTGCTTGACAGGGAGATTCTTTTTGCAAAACAAATTAACAATAACGTCTTTACTAAAATCGATTCTTGCACACATAATATACCTATTGTAAGTGTATCATGCAAAAAAGTAAAGAAGTATGTATATAATTTAACAGTTAAAGACGATCATTCTTATTTTGCAAACGGATTTGCAGTACATAATTGTCTTTGCATTATTCAACCTATTTTAAGGAATCAAGATCAATTCGTTAAAGATCTTACAGCCTGGTCAAACGGTGAAAGTATAGATTATCTTGACGCTTGGAATACTAATTATTTTCAGTATATCCACTAATTGCCTTGACACGTTTTGTTTAATTTGATAAATTAGATTATGGAGGATTGAGATGTTAAGAGAAAAAGAAATAAAAAAAGTATTTACGTTTGCCACGAAAGAATATGAAACATATGGACACGGGGATTGTGGAGAAGAATACAGAATAAGTCCTATAGATCCATATCATACAAATAGCACGAAGTTTCATCCTGTTTTTAAATCAAAAGAAAATGCTATTGAATACATAAGAAATTATGTGTTCAATAAGAATAAAAAATACAGTCTTGATAAAGACGGAAATAGGGATGAAGCTGCAATAGACATATTTAATCATTTTAAAATAGTTGAAATAGAATTAATTGAATAGGAGGATTTCGATGAAGAAACAGAAATATAAAAAATATGATCATGTTAAAGTAATTAAAGATCTTGGAGGGGCAATGAATCATTTTACTTCAGATTGCGAAGCAATAATAATCGGATCATATAAAGATCAGTTTGGTGGAAGCAATATAGATGACTATACAATATATATTAAAGGTGAAGATGAAACTTCGTGGTATGAAACCAAGCAATTGACTTTTATAAGTCATAACAGAAAAGATCTTTTACAAGAATGGAAAAAAGAATTAAAAAGACAAGAGAAAATAGATGGTAATCTGGAAAGAATATTTAACAACGGTAATAAAATATTAAATGGGAAAACAATTCCAAACGCAACAATAGAAACATTAGCAGAATGTATTGGTGTTAATCTATGGGGAAGTAACGGCGAAGGGATAACATATTATAATAACATTATTATGGTAATGAGACATGCAGAGCCTTTTTTAATGGCAGAAAATAAAAAAGCATGGTTAGCATATTGCGAATTATTCAAGGAGAACTAAATGAAAGAAATAATATTAGGTTGTGAAGCAAAAGACAAAATTACAGGATTTCAAGGTATAGTTACTGGAAGGAGTACCTATTTATATGGCTGTGATAATATATTATTAAGTCCAAAAATTGGAAAAGATAACTCATATAAAGAAGGACAGTGGTTTGATTTAGCAAGAATTCGATATATAGGAAAAGGAATTCTTCCTAAAGAAGTACAAGGTGAAAAACCAGGCGGAGATCTACCGGCTCCAATTAAATAATAATAAAAACTAAACACCACTTGACAAAAACCTCTCAATAAGTGCATTATAGTATTGGGAGGGGAACTATAATGCCAGATCTCAGGCAAGTAGTCCTGTTAAATTATAAACAAAGTGTAGTCAAGCAGAAAATAGATCCGGAAAGTATACCGACTTTGGTTCCGGAGTCTACATTAAAAGAATTTCAGAAAGACGATCCAGAACCTTATTATAAAGCTCAAAAGATAGAATTTCCAATAGTAGCAAATGGATTAAACTATCAGGAGTCTTTTTTTCAATCATTCATATCAAAACTAAATGAGCGTCCGATCCCTGGGTCTAAATCAGGGCACAATATATTTGATGGTGAGAGGCCGCCAACAGACTTTTTATTGGTCGGAGCAAAGATTGAAAACAAAAGTAAAGGGAAAGGATTTGTATATTTTAAAAACTACATCCCAAAAACCGGAGCTACTACTCCAAACGAAACATTTATAAAAGAAAACAAAGTAGGGATGGTACATTTTTCGCTAGTTACATATCCAAAATACGAAGTAATAGAAGATAAAGAAGGAAATGAAATAGTAAATATTATTGAGTCTCTTTATGGCGAAAGAAACGACGCAGTAGAGTATAATCTAGGAGCTATGAAGCAGGAAACAAATAAAAAAAGAAATGAAGAAAATCTCCTTCTACAATTCGAGGGGGAGAAACTAAATAATAAATTGGGAGGGGGAAACTTGGAAACTAACAAACAAGAAGTTTTAAAAGTTTTGTGTACCATGAAAGCCAATGCAGATATTACCCTCGGAGAGGTTGCAGAGGCAATGGAATTACAAAACCAGCTTATTACAGATGAACATATCAAAGCTTTGAAAATTGTTAATAGTCTTAAAGAATTAGGATTCAAAGATCCTATGAAAGATTATGAGAAACTCAAGAATAAAATAGAAGCTGATAGGGAATCTGTAAGAAATGCAAGGCTTGATAAGGAGTTTGGAACTAAAGAAGATTCACAGACAAAAAAGGAAAACTTATTAAGAACTTATGCAGGTGGTAAAACTGTAAATAGTTATGGAGAAGATCTTGAAAAGGCGATCAATGACCTGAAAGAAGATCCAATTGCTAAAAGATTTGCAGCTGAACTTGCGGATGTCAATTCGGAGTTAAACAAACTTGGAGTTGTCGAAAATACAAACACTGATAACAAACCGGAAACTAAAAACGGTATCCGATTGGTTAAGGTATAGGGGGTGCAGCCATGACATTACCAGCAAACGAAAATAGCACAAGCGGCGCAGTAAATTGGGTTATAAAAGAAAAGGGCGACGTTATAATTATCCCAGCTGTAGCAGTAGATCAGGCATATGCACAATATGACTTTGGAGTTTTCCCGCATACGCCAGCGGACACTGGATTTTGTGGGATTATATTAAGCGGAGTAGCGGCAGGCGTAGCAACTACAATCAGGGAAACCGAAGGTATACAGATAGACACAGACAACATTGAAACAGGGGCACTATTTACCACTTTTGGCCAGGTAGTTTGGTATGATCCAATTAATAAATTATTTACAGATACCGAAGATGCAGGATTATGGCTTGTAGGATATATAATAATACCCACAAATGCACATGGTGTAATGAGATTTGAAAAACGCCGATATGCAATAGCAGGGGAGGCAACATAAAATGAATGAAATAATCACACTAAACAAAGATAAGCTTTACCAGCGAAGGGTCAAAAACGGCTTCGGCATCAGGGCTGGGTCTTATTATGGTAAAATGAATGCTCAGGCTGATATGAAAAACGCCGAGTACATAACAAACTCCAGTGGAGAAAAAGCAGATACAATAATTACAGCGAGTGGAGAAAAATATCATAATAGTGCATCTGAAGCTGATATTTGGAATCGAATTGACGATATAAGATCAAGAATGGTTAAATCAGGGAAGAAACTTACAAATGTAAATCAATTCCCGGATGATTATTATGATCTTATCGAAGCAATTAGAATGGATATCACGAGACGCAGAATTGAGGAAATGGATTTTACTTCTGAGTTTACAAAAGAAATAACAAATCCTAATTTTTCAAAGTCAATAAATCTGACTGAGTTTTTGGAATACGCAGGGGTCTTTGAAAAAATATATGGTACAGGTGATAATGTGCCAATGTTACAACAGAAAACAGGTGAGATCGGATCTGTAGAGGTAGGATTGAAAGGTTTAGGACATGCTAGAAGTCTTGAAGATGAATTATATAACCTTGATATATTTGACATGCAGAAAGTTAACAGAGCAGTAACAAGAGGACATACAGCAGATAGAAATAATATTTGTTTTGGACCGCTTATTGCTTTAACTGGTAACGGAACTTGGAACGCATCACAGCAGGTAGCAGCAGCAGCCGGAGCAACATATGACATACAATTATATTTAACGATAAGAAATGCATTAAGAACTTTATACGGACTGCTGGATCCGCAGACAAATCAAGAAATAAATGCACCAAGAGTTACACTGCTTGTAAGAAATAATGTTATCGAATGGGATTTACAGAGAGTAATAAACGGGCAGCTTGAAAAGTTTGGAACACCTGTTGAGAACAGAAGCAAATTAGCAATTGATGAAATATGGACTTATAAGGGTGATGCTATTACAGTAGGAGAAAAAACTACTACCTATCAAGGTGTCCCAGCAGGAACCGCGTACTTATTTGTAACCGGCCCAGACGGATCACCAAATTACACACTTGTAAAACGCCAGCTTACACAGGAAGTAGGTAGAGGTGATGTATTACAGCTTGCAAGAGAGCGTAGAGCATGGTATTACGGACAGGCAGAATACAGAGACGAATTCCTAGGCTCATCCGGATCACAGGGACTTGCAGACGGTTATGGTTTTGTAGTAGAAATCGAATTACCACCAGAACCAGATGAAACTTAATCAATAGACAAATAAAAAAATTAAGAGGACTTGAAAGAGTCCTCTTTTTTTTGGTATACTTAGTAATGCAAATAGTAACAGTTCAATTTAATTATGAAGATAGAAGTGATTATAAAAAACTTCTTGATGTATTTGAATATTCATGCAAAAAGAACATGCCGAAGGCCGTATTTAATTCTATTAGAATTGATGCTCCTGTAAACAATACAGATAGAGCGTTGAATTTTAAATATAATACAGTTAAGCTAAGAATATGGACAGAGTTTTTAGAAAAAACTAAAGACAAGCATGTAATACTTGCTGATTGTGACATGTTATCTTTAAGGCCTGCAGGATATGCTTTTAAAAAAGACTTCGATGTTGCATATACAGAAAGGACTAGAATAAGTAGAATTCCGATGAATGGAGGAATCTTATTTGTAAAAGTAAATCGTAGGTCTATAAACTTTTTTAAAGAATGGTTACGAATAAATATTAAAATGTTTAAAGACAAGGAATTCCATCAAAAGTATAGGCGCAAATATGCAGGGATGAATCAAGCAGCGTTTGGATATATGTATCAGCATAAAAGAGGGTTATGCAAATTACATAGATTCTACACAAAAGAATTTAATGCAGTAGATTGCGACTGGCCAACAGTAGATAAGAAAACGGTATTCTTACATACGAAATCAACTTTAAGAAAACTTGTACTTGGAGAAAAGAAGATGATTCCAAAATATAAACGTTATAAACATTGTATTGATTTGTGGAATAAATATTATAGAGAAATGGAAAGAAGTAAATGAAAATAGTAGCAGCTTATTTTAATCGTAAGA
>Ga0209345_10003493_pt1 | contig 16141 bp, 13 predicted proteins | sample Cruoilmetagenom7_FD_187294 | JGI IMG/M metagenome (GOLD analysis project Ga0209345, IMG submission 187294) | Oil polluted marine microbial communities from Coal Oil Point, Santa Barbara, California, USA - Sample 7 (SPAdes) (version 2) | ecosystem: Environmental > Aquatic > Marine > Oil seeps ... | reverse complement strand
ACCGTACAGTACATGGTCATGTGGTGGATTTCATTTCGCTGCATTGGGCAGGCTATTACTTTCCGGCCTTTAATATCGCTGACACGGCCATCACGCTGGGCACACTCGCACTGCTGGTCGACATGCTGTTCAGCCGTAACGACACAACTGTTGAGGAACAGAAATGACAGACGTTGCAATCGGTCCCGGCACTCGGGTCAGTCTGCATTTTGCAATCAAACTGCAGGACGGACAGATCATCGACAGCAATTTCGATGCTCAGCCCGCCAGCTTCACATTCGGCGACGGCAATATCCCGGAAGGGTTTGAGCAGGCGATGCTTGGCCTCAAAGCCGGTGAGTACGCCGAGTTGACCATCGCGCCAGAGCGCGGCTTTGGCATGCACAACCCCTCCAATATCCAGATACTGCCGCGCAGCCAGTTCAAGGATATGGAGCTGGAACCGGGTCTGATCGTATCGTTTCAGGAGCCGGGCGGTGAACTGCCGGGCATGGTGACCGAGTTCAACGATGACAAGGTCACGGTGGACTTTAACCATCCACTGGCCGGCAAGACACTGATATTCGAAGTGCAGGTGGAGACGGTCGAGGCTGCTTGACACCTGCTGCTTCACTGTTCAGTCTGTTAAGGCCCGACTCAGGATGAGAGGGCCTTAACGTGCACGCACAGCAAGAGACAGGATCATGGATGATCATACCCATACTGCCCCGGTTACTCAGCAGGGGCTTACGCTGATCGAATGCCTGTTGGCCATCGCCATACTGGGCATTCTGGTTGCAATCGGCCCCGGCAGCTTTCACTCCCTGCTGGCGTCCAGTCGGCTCGGTTCGACCCAAACCGAAATTCGTTCGCTGCTGGCCAGTGCCCGCTCGGAAGCACTCACGCGCAATCGCAGAGTAACAGTCTGTCGCACACTGGATGGTGCTCAATGCGCCGGTACCGGTCGCGTCGGCCAACGTCAGTGGCAAGGAGCCCTGCTGTTTGTTGATCTGGATCAGGACCGCAGGGTTGGCGCAGACGAAACAGTGTTTTACGTTGCAAATTTCCACACTGCTGTGAACATAATCTGGAATCGGGGTGATTCTCTGATCTATCAACCTGACGGAACGGCGCTTGGAGGCTCCAATGGCACCTTTGCCCTGCAGACCTCCGGCACGGCCGTCGAGTACAGAGTGGTGGTCTCATTGCTGGGCCGAGTGCGTACTGAAGTGATTAACCCCTGAAACGAATCGGGTTCCACCGGAAGGGGACCTGATCATAAGACGTAACAAGGGAGCGTCGTTCCATGTCTGATTTTCTGGTAATCGGTGCCGGTGTTATTGGCCTGATGACTGCCCGTCTGCTGGCGCAGGCGGGTTCCAAGGTAAAACTGATTGAACGTGGCCAGTGTGCCCGTGAAGCGTCCTGGGCGGGGGGGGGCATTGTGTCGCCGCTGTACCCCTGGCGTTACAGCGATGAAGTGACGGCATTGGCGCTCTGGTCGCAAAGCAGCTACGTGCATCTGGCTGAGGATCTCCACTCCGAGACCGGCTGCGATCCCGAGCTGCGCCAGAAAGGGATGTTGATGGTCAATGTGGACCCGGATGAAGAACAGCGTGCGCTGGACTGGGCTCGGCGTTATCACCGTCCCCTGACCCGTGTCGAAGCCCCGTTCATTTACGAAACCGAACCCAATTTGGCGGCTGGTTTCGAGTCCGGCATCTGGATGCCGGAAGTCGCCAGTATCCGCAACCCGCGCCTTGGGTGTGCATTGCGAGAAAGCGTACAGAAGCACCCCAATATCACCCTGTATGAAGATACCGAGATTGTGGGTTTTACCACTTCCGGCGAGCGGGTGACCGGGGTGAAAACGGCTCGTGGCCAGCATCAGGCCGACGAGGTGATTCTGGCCGGTGGGGCCTGGAGTGGCGAGCTGCTGGCATCATTGGGGCTGAAGTTGCCGGTAGAGCCGGTGCGCGGGCAGATGATGGTGTTCCGTGCTCCCGTTGGTCTGGTGAATCGCGTGGTGATGTTGGAAGGACGTTACGTTATTCCGCGCAATGATGGCCGCGTACTGGTGGGCAGCACACTGGAGCATGTGGGCTTTGACAAGCAGACCACCGAAGAGGCCAGCCGCTCCCTGTTTGATACCGCCACCCGCATCGTGCCCGAACTGGCCGAGTATGACGTCGAGCATCACTGGGCCGGCCTGCGTCCAGGCTCTCCTGACGGTATTCCCTTCATCGGCGCCGTGCCCGGCTGGAAGGGGCTGCACCTGAATACCGGGCATTACCGAAATGGGCTGGTTCTGGCGCCGGCGTCTACGCGACTGTTGTCCGATCTGCTGCTTGAGCGTTCACCCGTCATCAATCCTGAGGCATACTCTCCTGCTGGACGTTTACAGGCACTCTGAGCAGTCGCAGGAGAGAGATGAGCACACCGATCCGGGTCGTCATGGCCCAGCTGAATATGCTGGTGGGAGATATCCCCGGCAACACTGGCCGTATAATCGATACGGCTCTCAAGGCACGAGATGAACTGAACGCTGATCTCGTGCTTTTCCCCGAACTTGCTCTGACCGGCTATCCGCCTGAGGACCTGCTGCTGCGTCCCAGCCTTGAGCTGCGTGTGCAGGAGGCGCTGCAGCGTATTCTTGCTGCCGTATCGGGTATTACTCTGGTGCTGGGCTACCCACGCTACCGCGAGGGTGCGCTGTACAACATGGCCGGTGTGATCCGTGACGGTGAGCTGGTGCATGAATATGCCAAGCAGTGTCTGCCCAACTTTCAGGTGTTCGACGAGAAGCGCTACTTTGCGTCAGGTCATGAAGTCGGGCTGTTCGAGCATAAAGGGGTCAGGATCGGCCTCAGCATCTGTGAAGACATCTGGCACACCGGACCGGTTGAGCAGCTGAAGGCCGCGGGTGCAGAGCTGGTGCTGAGCCTCAACGCATCCCCTTTCCATATCGGCAAGCCGGCACAGCGCCGTGATGTACTGAATCAGCGTGCGCAACAGCTGGGTTGTCCACTGGTGTATCTGAACCTGACCGGCGGTCAGGACGAGCTGGTGTTCGATGGCGGCTCCATGCTGGCCTCGGCACAGGGCGATATTCTGTTTCAGGGCGTGCATTGTGCAGAAGCGCTGTACAGCTGCAGCTTCGACCCGGCCACGGCCGTGCTGAAACCGGAGCAGGCTGGCGTGGCCGAGCCGAGCAGCGATGCACTGGTCTATCAGGTGCTGGTGCAGGGCGTGCGCGATTACGTCAACAAGAACGGCTTCCGCGGCGTGGTGCTGGGGCTGTCGGGTGGCATCGATTCGGCCCTGACAGTGGCGGTGGCGGTGGATGCACTGGGCGCAGATCGGGTTGAAGCCGTGATGATGCCGTTCCGCTATACCTCCTCAATGAGCATTGAGGATGCCGAAGCCGAAGCGCGGGCACTGGGCATTCAATATGATGTGATCTCCATCGAGCCGCTGTATGACAGCTTCATGCAGCAGCTGGCGCCTCAGTTCGAGGGTCTGAACCCGGATACCACCGAAGAGAACCTGCAGGCCCGCTGTCGGGGTGTTCTGTTGATGGCGATCTCCAACAAGAAAGGCTACCTGGTGCTGACCACCGGTAACAAGAGTGAAATGGCCGTGGGCTACTCCACCCTGTACGGCGATATGGCCGGTGGCTTTGATGTGCTCAAGGATATCCCCAAAACACTGGTGTACCGGCTGTCGCGCTATCGCAATACGCTGTCGCCGGTGATTCCGCAGCGCGTCATCGATCGTCCGCCATCGGCGGAGCTGGCACCGGATCAGACCGATCAGGACAGCCTGCCGGACTATGATGTGCTGGACCGCATTCTGGAACTCTATGTCGAACGTGATTACTCCGCTCAGGCGATCATCGACGAGGGTTTTGCCGCAGAGGATGTAAATCGGGTGTTGCGACTTGTGGATATTAACGAATACAAGCGCCGCCAGGCACCGATCGGGCCGAGGGTGACCCAGCGCGGCTTCGGCCGTGATCGGCGCTATCCGATTACCTCGGGCTGGAAAGCCGGAATCTGATCCCGGTTGTCGCTGCAACAAAAAGGCCAGCAATTTGCTGGCCTTTTTACGTACGGAAGGATGAAGCCTCGGCTTACTCGGCCGTGTCCTCATCATCAAATACACCAAAGGTCATGCGGCTGAACAGCGAGCGCTTGTTGGCTTGCTCTTCAGCGTCGGCACGTTCCTGAGCCTCGGCCCGCAGGCGATCCGCGGCCGGAGTGGGGCGGGCCGGTTCAGCCGGCTCGGCACCACCGAGCAGACCAAAACTGGCGGCCTGCATCAGGGTCGCGCTGTCCTGCTTGAACGGACGGATCTGATACTCCGGGTAGTTCAGCTGCAGCACTTCCAGTGCATTGTTGGCCAGATCATGCATGTTCAGCTCGGTATAGGCCTCGGCCATGATCGCCAGCGCATCGGGAACGGCCGGGGTTTCCTGCAGGTTCTCGACTACATAGCGGCCACGGTTGGCAGCGGCAACCCAGGCCTGGCGGCGCATATAGTAGGACGCCACATGGATCTCATAGGTCGCCAGACGGTTTTTCAGGTACTGCATGCGCTTTTGCGCATCCGGTGCATACTCGCTCTGCGGGTAGCGGTTGAGCAGGGTCGAGAAGCTCTCGAATGACTCAAGCGCGGCACCGGGATCGCGCTGGCTCACATCGATCGGCAGGTATTTCTCGAAGAAGGAGCGGTCTTCCTCGAATGCGGTCAGGCCCTTGAGGTAGTAGGCGTAATCGATGTTGTCGTGGTTCGGGTGCAGACGAATGAAGCGGTCGGCAGCGGCACGGGCCGATTCCGGCTCGTAGTTGCGGAAGTAGGCGTAGATCAGCTCCAGCTGAGCCTGTTCCGAGTAACGGCCGAACGGATAGCGCGCTTCCAGCAGCTGCAGCTTCTCAACCGCCAGGCTGTAGTTGTCGGCTTCCAGAGCGCTGAGCGCCTCGTCATAAAGCTGCTGCTCCGGCACATCCGGTGCCACCTTGTCGCCTCCGAACCATGAGCAGGCGGAGAGCAGGCTGAAAAGCGCCAGAGTAGCCAAGATTTTCAAGGGTCGCATGTTGATCATTCCTGATGCTGGGAGCCGAATTCGGCGTGACTGGCCGGATTCGGTTATACTGGCCAGATAGTTTCCGGCCTATTTAAACATAACCGGAGCCCATGCCAAAACATCCGCCGATTAAGAATCATATTGATGTCAGAACAGTTAGAGTTAGAAACACAGGTACCGACCGAAATGTTCGGAATGCGACTGGATCAGGCGGTCGCGCAGCTGTTCCCGGATTACTCCCGCTCCCGCCTGCAGGGCTGGATCAAGGAAGGGACTCTGACCGTTGACGGCAAGGTGCTCCGGCCCCGTGACAAGCTCAATGGTGGCGAGCGGATCGAGGTCAAAACCGAGCTGCAGCGCATCGAGCATCACGAGGCACAGGTGATCCCGCTCGACATCATCTATGAAGATGAATCGATCATGGTGATCAACAAGCCCGCCGGGCTGGTAGTCCATCCCGGTGCCGGTCATGCCAGTGGTACGTTGATGAATGCCCTGCTGCACCATTGCCCGGATATCGCTCAGGTACCGCGCGCCGGCATTGTGCACCGGCTGGATAAGGAAACCACAGGCCTCATGGTCGTGGCCAAGACAATTGCCGCCCAGACCGATATCGTAGTCCAGCTGCAGGAACGCAGCATGGGACGGGAATACGAAGCGGTTGTCAATGGTGTCATGACAGGCGGGGGCTGCGTCGAGGAGCCAATGGGGCGCCATTCCAAAAATCGTCAGAAGATGGCGGTGGTCGGTGTCGGCAAGGAAGCGATTACCCACTATCGCGTGCTGGAAAAATTCCGTGCGCATACGCACATCCGGCTCAAGCTGGAAACCGGACGTACCCACCAGATTCGTGTACACATGGCACACATCAACTACCCACTGGTGGGTGATCCGCTTTACGGTGGTCGCTTTCGCATGCCCAAGGGAGCAAGTGGCGCCATGCAGCGTGCCTTGAAAGCGTTCCACCGTCAGGCGCTGCATGCCAAAAAGCTGGAGCTGTATCATCCGGCCAGTGGCGAGCTGATGTCCTGGGAAATCGATCTGCCCGAAGACATGCAGCATCTTTTGACCGTTTTGAAACGGGATGCACAGGAATACGACTACGAACTATGAAGCTGATCCGGCCGGACTGGCCACTGTCTGACACCATCGGTGCATGTGTCACCACCCGCATCGGGGGGCTGAGCCAGTCACCCTGGGCATCGCTCAATCTGGGTGACCATGTGGGAGATCAGCCGGAGGCTGTGGCCGCCAACCGTTGGCAGCTGCAGCAGGCGCTCGGCAGCATCAAAACCCAATGGCTGTCGCAGGTGCACGGCATCAAGGTGGTCGAGGCGCAGGCAGATGGCCGGGTCCGGGAGGCCGATGCCTGCTGGAGTTCGACCCCCGGCGTGGCGTGTGCGGTGCTGACGGCAGACTGCCTGCCGGTGCTGTTTGCCGATCCGGCCGGTCAGCGTGTTGCCGCGGCCCATGCCGGCTGGCGCGGATTGTTGAACGGTGTACTGGAAGCCACGCTGGACTGCTTTGAGGCACCCGAGCGGGTGCAGGTTTGGCTGGGGCCGGCCATCGGGCCACTGGCATTTGAAGTCGGGCCTGAGGTACGTGCCGCCTTCTGTGAACAGATGCCCGCGTCCGAGCAGGCATTCGTCCCCTCACCACTGCACCCCGACCGCTGGCTGGCGGATCTTTACCAGTTGGCGTGGCAGCGACTGAACCGGGCCGGTGTCGCCGCGATCAGTGGCGGCGAGTACTGCACCTTCACCCAGCAGGATCTGTTCTTCTCCTATCGCCGCGATGGCGTAACCGGTCGTATGGCGAGTCTTATCTGGATTGAATAAAAAAGGGGCTGCCCGCCAAGCGGTGCAGCCCCTTTCTGTGAGAGTGGTATCAGGCGCCGATTACGCCGCCATCTTCACGCTGTACCACCATGATGGTGGAACGTGGTTTGGCATTGCCGCCGGTCGGGAAGTGGGAAGGCGTCCCTTTTTCTCCCGGGTGCTGCACGCCGATGAACACGGTGCGCTGATCAGGACTGAAGATCAGGCCTGTGACCTCGCATCCTATCGGTCCGGTAGCGAAACGGCGGATCTCGCCGGTGTGTGGGTCGGCGCAAAGCATCTGGTTATTGCCCATGCCGGCAAACTCACCCTCGTTGCTGTATTTGCCGTCGGTCTGGATCCAGAGGCGTCCGGCATCATCGAAGCCAAGACCGTCCGGGCTGTTGAACATGTTGTCGGCCGTGATGTTGTCGCTGCCGGCGAGAGGCCCCTGCGCCACGGTCGGGTTGCCGGCAATGGCAAACAGGTCCCAGTCAAAACGGCTGTCCACATGACTGGCGTTGTGTGGCCACCAGCGTACGATCTGACCATAGTTGTTGTTGGCACGCGGGTTCGGGCCACCCACCGGCTGGCCGTCCGTGCCGCGGTTCTTGTTGTTGGTCAGAGTACAGAACACCGCCTTGTTGTCCGGGTGAACAGCCACCCACTCCGGGCGATCCATAGTGGTGGCGCCCACCTGCGTGGCGGCTTCACGGGCAAAGATCAGCACCTCGGCCTGATCAGCAAAGCCGTTCTCGGCGGTGAGTCCGTTCTTGCCGTGGCTCAGCTCGATCCACTCGCCCTGGCCCTTGATCTCGCCATCGTTGGCGGAGAAACGCGCCACGTACAGGGTGCCCTCTTCCAGCAGGTCGCGGTTAGCCTGCTGGTTGTTCGGGTTGTACTTGCCTTTGGATACGAACTTGTACAGGTGCTCGCCACGCTCGTCATCGCCCAGATACACCACCACATGGCCGGACGGGTCGATGGTCAGGGCGGCATTTTCATGCTTGAAGCGGCCCAGTGCCGTGCGCTTCTTCGGTGTGGCAGTCGGGTCCAGTGGATCGATTTCGACCACCCAGCCGAAGCGGTTGGGTTCATTCGGGTGCTTGGCCAGATCGAAGCGCTCATCATGGCGGTACCACTGGTAATCACGGTTGCCTGCTTTCAGGCCATAGCGCTGGTCGCGTTTGGGCAGCTCGACCTCATCCTGAGCGGAAGCAAAATACTTGTGGAAGTTCTCTTCGCAGGTCAGGTAGGTGCCCCAGGGGGTCTGGCCGTTGGCACAGTTGTTCATCGTACCCAATGCGCGTGTGCCCCTGGGGTCGGCGGCGGTCTGCATCAGGTTATGGCCGGCCGCAGGGCCGGTCAGCTCCATCGGTGTGTAGGCGGTGATGCGACGGTTGTAGTCGGAGTCGCGACTCACCTGCCATTCGCCCCTGCTGTTGCGATTGATCTCAAAGATTGAAACACCGTGGGCCGCCTGGGACTTCTTCACCTCATCAGCGGTCAACGGCTGCTTGCCCTGATGGGCGAACAGGTACTCGTAGTTGGTGTACTCGTTGTTGACCGCCAGCACGGCGCGGTCTTCTGCCAGCGGGAACAGGCTCATGCCATCCGTGTTGTCGCCGAACTGGCCCGCCTGAGCGGCCGCATTCTGGGTGCCGGACTCGTCAAACGCGGGTGCCCCCTTGAGGATGGGATCGCCCCAGGCGATCAGCGGTTTGGCCACATAGCCTTCCGGCACCACAAAGGTGTCGGCGGTGCTGGCCGGTACCGCCTTGAACCCCATCAGCGTGCTGGGTGCCGGGCGGGTGGCCGCCGCTACGGCCTGGGCCAGCGGGCTGGCGGCCAGAAACAGGCCCATGGCTGCCGCGCCACCGCGCAGGAAGTTGCGACGGCTGATGCCCTTGGCGGTCATGCGGTCAAAATCGGTCTGTTCCAGTTCCGGATGATCTTCGGGATCAAAATGCTCAATCTGATTCATGTCACCTGTCCTGTATTGGGTTACCGGGATGCAGGTGGATGTTGTAGCAGTGTGCTATTACAGAATTAAGAAAGTTTACCACTGTATAAGGTTTAACTAATTTAATTGCGGCCCGAGCTTGAAGCCGCCCCCGGTGGCCCCTATTTATATGGGTAACAGAAACGCCAAAAGTCTGACCCCGAGTGTCGGACGCTGGCACAGAGAGATCCACAGGAGACCTCATGCGACCCGACAAATTTACCTCACGACTTCAGGAAGCCCTGTCCGACGCCCAGTCACTGGCGATCGGCAAGGACCATAACATGATGGAGCCGATCCACCTGCTGGCCGCCTTCTTGCAGCAGCAGAATGGATCGGTGGCGCCGCTGCTGCGACAGGCCGGTGCCGACCGGATGACCCTGACCGCCAAAGTGGGCGAAACGCTGGACCGCCTGCCGGTGGTGAGCAGCCCCGATGGCGAGATCCGCCTGTCACAGAACATGGCGCGCCTGTTCAACCTGACCGACAAGCTGGCGCAGCAGCGCGGCGACCAGTACATCGCCAGTGAACTGGTACTGCTGGCGATGCTGGACGACAAGGGCGATGCCGGCAAGGTACTGAAAGAGTGCGGCGTGAACCGTCAGTCACTGGAAAACGCCATCAACAACATGCGCGGAGGCGACAGCGTGAACGATCCCAACGCGGAAGAGACCCGTCAGGCACTGGACAAGTACTGCATCGACCTGACCGAGCGTGCCGAAGCCGGCAAGCTGGACCCGGTCATCGGCCGTGACGACGAGATCCGCCGTACCATTCAGGTCCTGCAGCGCCGCACCAAGAACAACCCGGTGTTGATCGGTGAGCCCGGTGTGGGCAAGACCGCCATCGTCGAAGGGCTGGCGCAGCGCATCGTCAACGGTGAAGTGCCCGAAGGCCTCAAGCGCAAGAAGGTGCTGTCACTGGATATGGGCTCGCTGATTGCCGGTGCCAAGTTCCGTGGCGAGTTCGAGGAGCGTCTGAAAGCGGTGCTGAACGAGCTGTCGAAACAGGAAGGGCAGGTGATCCTGTTCATCGACGAGCTGCACACCATGGTCGGCGCCGGCAAGGGCGAAGGCGCCATGGATGCGGGCAACATGCTCAAGCCCGCGCTGGCGCGTGGCGAGCTGCACTGTGTCGGCGCCACTACGCTGGACGAATACCGTCAGTATGTGGAGAAGGATGCCGCCCTTGAGCGCCGTTTCCAGAAAGTGATCGTCGATGAGCCGTCCGAGGAGGACACCATCGCCATCCTGCGTGGCCTGAAAGAGCGTTACGAGATCCACCACAGTGTGGATATCACCGACTCCGCGATCATCGCCGCGGCCAAACTGAGCCAGCGCTACATCACCGACCGTCAGCTGCCGGACAAGGCGATCGACCTGATCGACGAGGCCGCGTCCCGTATCCGCATGGAGATGGACTCCAAGCCGGAAGAGATGGACCGCCTCGACCGCCGCCTGATCCAGCTGAAAATGGAACGCGAAGCGCTGAAGAAGGAGAAGGACGAGGCCTCACGCAAGCGTCTGGAAGAGCTGGAACATAATATCGGCAAGCTGGAGAAGGAGTATTCCGACTTCGACGAGGTATGGAAGGCCGAAAAGGCCAGCTTGCAGGGCTCGCAGCAGATCAAGGAACAGCTCGATCAGGCCCGTGTCGAAATGGAACAGGCGCGCCGTGCCGGTGATCTGGCGAAGATGTCCGAGCTGCAGTACGGCCGTATTCCCGAGCTGGAAAAACAGCTGCAGGCCGCCGACAGCACCGAGCAGCAGGCGGAAGAGCACAAACTGCTGCGCAATAAGGTGACTGAAGAGGAAGTGGCCGAAGTGGTCGCCCGCTGGACCGGCATCCCGGTCAGCAAGATGCTGGAAGGCGAGCGCGAAAAGCTGCTGCGCATGGAAGATGCGCTGCACCAGCGCGTGGTGGGCCAGAGCGAAGCGGTGGTGGCGGTGTCCAACGCCGTGCGCCGCTCCCGCGCCGGCCTGTCCGACCCCAACCGCCCCAACGGCTCCTTCCTGTTCCTCGGCCCGACCGGTGTGGGCAAGACCGAACTGTGCAAGGCGCTGGCCAACTTCCTGTTTGATACCGAAGAGGCGATGGTGCGCATCGACATGTCCGAGTTCATGGAGAAACACTCCGTGGCGCGTCTGATCGGTGCGCCTCCGGGCTACGTGGGTTACGAAGAGGGTGGCTACCTGACCGAAGCGGTGCGCCGCAAGCCCTACTCGGTGCTGCTGCTGGACGAGGTGGAGAAGGCACATCCCGATGTGTTCAACATCCTGCTGCAGGTGCTGGAAGACGGCCGCCTGACCGATGGCCAGGGCCGCACCGTGGACTTCCGCAACACCATCGTGGTGATGACCTCCAACCTGGGCTCTGACCTGATCCAGAACTACAGCGATGACGACGACTACAACCTGATGAAACAGGCGGTAATGGAGTCGGTGGGTAACCACTTCCGCCCCGAAGTGATCAACCGCATCGACGAAGTGGTGGTATTCCACAGTCTGCGCAAGGAACAGGTGGCCGGCATCGCCGAGATCCAGCTGGACCGCCTGCGCAAGCGCCTGGCCGAGCGCGAACTGAGCATCACCTTTACCAGCACCGCCATGGACAAGCTGGTGGATGTGGGCTTCGAGCCGATCTACGGCGCCCGTCCGCTGAAGCGGGCGATCCAGCAGTGGATCGAAAACCCGCTGGCGCAGAGATTGCTGGCCGGCGAGTACGAGCCCGGTCGCGAGATCGCGGTGGATGTGGAGGCTGGGGAGTTTACCTTCAGGTAACGGCTGCCACGTCGAGACAGCACCGAAGCGGGCATGGGTCAGTTGGACTACACTCAAGCGGATGAACATCACGCGAATGGAGGTGAATCATGTCCAGAATAAAAACCATGCTCGCAACGGCGCTGGTAGCGTCCGCGCTGTCAGCCCCGGCGTTGGCATTCCACTGCCCACTGGATGGCCAGGCGATCGAAAAGGGACTGGCGAACATCCAGGTGAGCGACGAGGTGCGCACTAAGGTCATGCAGCTGCACGAGGAAGGCATGGCTGCGCACAATGCCGGTAACCATGACGACGCCCAGAAAAAAAAAGGGGGAATGAGTATGGCAATCGTCTTTTTGGATACCGAAACCACAGGTCTGGATGACGATGCTCAGATGGTTGAGATCGCGGTTGTCGATGAAAACGGCAGTGTGTTGTTCGAGTCCTACTGTAGCCCGACAGTACCGATTGATCCGGGTGCGCAGGCCGTTCATGGCATCGGTGATGATGTGCTTGCTACCGCACCCCAGTGGCCGGAAATCTCTGCCCGAGTGCGCGATGTGCTGGAGGGTAATACGGTGGTCATTTTTAATGCCGCGTTCGACACCCGCATACTCGCGCAAACCGCAGCGGCGCACGGCGATCCTGCCGATTGGGTGGGCGACCTGAACACGCACTGCGCGATGTATCGGGCGGCCGATGTGTACGGTGCGACAAACCGCTACGGAACGATCAGCCTGGTAAACGCTGCCTATCGGGCGGGTATTCAGTTTCAGGGGCGGGCGCACAGCGCTGTGGGTGATGCTGCTACAACTGCTGCGCTATGGCGAAAAATGGCGGAGTGAAGCCTCCGCCTGTTTCTCTCTACCCTTCGGCCCTACTATTAATATAGCTAATAAATATATCTGTTAGCAATATTTTTAAGGTCTCATGCTTTTTTCCTCATCTCGTACAGCACACGGTAATGTGCTCTCAGCTCAGAGACCCGCGTTTCCAATGCTGTGAGACCTTTGTGGCACACCTTTTTAAGGTCATCCATATCGGCCGTGGTCACGTTGGTCTTATTGGCAGCAGTGCGTCCTGGTGTGCCGAAAGCGGTGTTCAACACAGCTCGATCGAAACCGCGACCCAGTACCTCCTTTGCAAAGTTGTTCGCCAGAGTTGGGGTAATATCCAGGCCAACGGCTGTGATTTCATGATTAAGAGCCGGTAGGTTGTTGCCGATCGCTTGTTTCAGATGTCGGAGTCCTGACTCTCGCGCCTCAGTCAGCACTCCAAGCACAAAGTGCCGTTTTGCTTCTTTGGATTTTGCGGCGGCATATGCGCCGAGCTGGTGAATCCGGTAGCCATACTCTGTCTCGCTAAGTCGGTTGGTGTCGAACATGCGGAACAGCCTGATTTTCTCGGCAAATACGTGCCGGATGGACTCTTTATATATGTCATAGGCTCGTTCCCAGGATGACACAGGACGCCACTGCTCACGCTCGGTTTGTGCTGTTTTGGCTGCCTGATCGGCGGCTTTTTTGGCTTTGGTTTGGCGCGGCTTGCGGCCGGACATTAGTGCTTCATAGGCTTCACGCACACGGCGAAACTGTTCGGCAGCGTCCGGCGCGGAGTTCCGGTCTGGATGGTATCGGTGTGCGAGACGGCGGTATGCCTGTTTGATTTCGGCATCCGTTGCATCAGATCTGACCCCTAAGATTGCGCGGTAGTCCATACCCGCCCCTATTTATAAAATAGCTAATAGATATATATATTAGCTATTTTATTAAGGCAGGAAAACCCCTGCCTGTTAAATATCGGAGAATCCATGCGGGGGGACTTGCGCTGGTGGCTGTGCTTTTTGTTGCTCGTGTTCGTCATGGCCCTCTGTTGTTTTCGTGTTGCTGCTTGGCTTCAGCGACTCTTCGTATTGTTGTTTGGCATCGTTAGTGCTGCTGTCGAGTTTGTGCTCACCGCAGAATTTTTTATAACGGACTCTTTCGCGTTGTTCTGCTATGAATGCTCTATCGTTCTCAGGGGTGATGTGCCGATCCAGCCACTGATCAACTTGCTGTTGGTCCAGCTCGCCCGCCTTGACCGCCTGCTGTACGGCGATGCCGATCAAAATCTTTATCCGGTTTTCGGCCTTCCGGTTCTCAGCCTGCAGCTCATCCAGTTTGCGGGCCTTTGCGCGGTTCATCCGGTTTTGTAGCTGTTCCCGTTCCCGCTCCAGGCGTTGTATCTCCTCATCCGGTGACAACCGTTTACGTGCCATTGTGCTCCCTCTTTGCTGTTTATTGTTTGACCATTATAACAGGTTTGACTACCCTATTTTTAGCGCGCTGAAAGACATTTAAAAATCACGAAGTGCGCACTTAGAGTAACCCCTTTCAGAGATTACGTGCGGCAGGGTCTGCGACCCTACAACCCAAAAAGCAAAAGCGGCAGGCGGCATCCAGCAATGTGTTATTCGGCATCTATGAAACCAGTACAACGCAGCAAAGGCGCGTCATCGACCGCAGCCGCCGCGTACCGTGCCGGTGCCAAAATCGTGGATGCCGCTACGGGTGAGGTGCACGACTACACGAAGAAATCCGGCGTCCTGCATACCCACCTTATGCTTCCGGGCGGTCAGCAAGTGGATCGCGGCGAGTTTTGGTCTGGGGTTGAGCTGCACCACACGCATCCGCGCGCCGTGACTGCTCGTGAACTGCGCCTGGCACTGCCCGCTGAGCTGGACGCGCTGCAGCGCAACGCGCTGGCCGAGGCGATCGGCCGGTATCTGGTTGAGAAATACGGTGTTGCCGCTGATGTATGCGTGCACGCGCCCGATGCCGGCGGTGACGACCGGAATTACCATGTTCACATTCTGGTAACTGCCTGCAGGGTTAACCAGGACGGCAGCTTGGGCAAAAAGGCGGTCGAACTCGACCCCATCCACTGCCAGCGCGCCAAAATCGAAAATTCCGCCGAACACCTCCGCCCAGTGTGGGAGCAGATGTATAACCAGGCGCTGGCCGACATTGGCGTTGATCGCCGGGTTGACCACCGTAGCCACGCGGCGCGCGGGCTCGATGTTGAGCCGACCATTCACCTGGGCAGTGCTGCCAGCGACATGGAGCGCAAGGCCAAGGCCGCAGCCGAGGCCGAGGGCCGCGAGTATGTGCCCGTCACCGATCGGGGCCGACACAACCACCAGGTACAGCAGCGCAACGCCGAGGTGGTTAGCATTACCAGCCGGTTGAGCCAGGTCGAGCGCGAGCTGCGAGAGGCGCAACTGCGCCGTGCCCTGTTTAACCAGCCTGCCAGCCAGCTGCAGCAGCGCCTGCAGGCCTTGCGCAGTGTGGGCGCGGCGCTGGAACAGAATCCCCAGTACGCGGCACTGTTGCGGCAGCACTCCGAAGCCGCGCGGGCTGCGGGCTACAGCGCGAAATATGCACGGATGTGTGATGACGACCTTGCCCAGTACGAACGCGTGCACCCAGTAATTGCGCGTGCTGTGGGGCTGAGGCTACGGCAACCGGATCCAAAACACGCTCGGCTGTTGCAGGCCGTGACCGAAGCCGAGGCCCAGAAACAGTCCGATCAGGGTGTGGTCGATGCGCTGAAGGCCGAAGGTGGTAAGCTAGGCCGGCAGTTGCAGCAGCACTTTGCGGCGTCCGAGCCGGAGCGGGTCGAGGAAGCGGCGCGGATCGAGTCGGTGCTGGCCGATCCTGAATATCAAGCACTGGAAACCGAGCGCGCCGAGCAGGTCCGTGCCGAAGCCCAGAATTCACGCGGGGTGCAGGCCGAGCCAGCGCCGGATCCGGTGCAGCCGCTGGCTGAAACAGCGGCGGTGACTGATGATGCGCTTGATGCGGCGCTGGCAGCAGCTGTCAGTAAGGCTCAACAACATCAGGTCGAACAGGATATTCCGCAGCCGCAGCGGCCCGTGATTGAGTCGACCGAAATTGATTTGGAACGTGACCCGCTTGCACAGCCAGCATCTCCGCAGCCCGTGCAGCGGGGGGCGGTGCTGATGAATGCGACCAGCGGCGAGCCGTACCGAGCACCGAGTGCGGATCAGTTGGCTGAGTGGCAGCGGGAGCTGGATAGCAGGCCGGAGCCTACTGATGATGAGCTGGTCGATTTGGTGCCAGAAGGGTTGGCCGAAGCACTGGAGTTGCTGGATGAGCAGCAGGATGAGGATGGGATCGACCTCGATGAACTGAATGATGGGCCCAGTGGGCCGAGTTTCGGATAACCATGATGAACCAGAACCTTCTACTAATCGTGGACCTCGAAGCAACCTGCTGGGAGAACCATATTGCCCCGTCAGGTAATCGCCAGTCCGTGGATGAAATGGAAATCATCGAATTCGGCTGTGTAGTCGCAACACGTTACGGTAAAGTGCTGGATAAGCGTTCGTTTCTGGTACGGCCGCGAGTTAATCCCGAATTGAGTCCGTTCTGTCAGCAGCTCACTACGATCAGTCAGGCGATGGTGGATGCTGCCCCCCTGTTCACCGAGGTCGTAC
>Ga0209345_10003492_pt1 | contig 16144 bp, 16 predicted proteins | sample Cruoilmetagenom7_FD_187294 | JGI IMG/M metagenome (GOLD analysis project Ga0209345, IMG submission 187294) | Oil polluted marine microbial communities from Coal Oil Point, Santa Barbara, California, USA - Sample 7 (SPAdes) (version 2) | ecosystem: Environmental > Aquatic > Marine > Oil seeps ... | reverse complement strand
TACGATCCCGAAGCTGGTTTCCAATCGGCCCGCCGCTTTGGCTATGTCCGTGATAACTTCACCTCGCAGGATATCATGCAGACCCTGCCCGGCGAATTGTCCATCGGACATGTGCGCTATTCCACCTCCGGCAACAAAGGCCCCACCGCGATCCGCGATGTGCAGCCTTTCTTTGGCGAGTTTGCCATGGGCGGTGCCGCGATTGCGCATAACGGCAACATCACCAATGCCAACGCGCTGCGCCGCGAGCTGATCGAACGCGGTTCGATCTTTCAGTCTTCCTCGGACAGTGAGTGCATCATTCACCTGATGGCGCGGTCGTTGCAGCGCAACATTCCCGAACGGATGGAAGATGCGCTGCGCCGGGTCGAAGGGGCCTTTTCTGTCGTGGCAATGACCCGCACCAAGTTGATTGGCGTGCGCGATCCGCTGGGGGTTCGCCCGCTGGTTCTTGGCCGTGTCGGCGATGGATGGGCGCTGAGCTCTGAAACCTGCGCGCTTGACATCATCGGGGCCGAATTCGTGCGGGAGATCGAGCCGGGCGAGATGGTGGTAATCACTGAGAAAGGCGTCGAAAGCCACTTCCCCTTCCGGCGCGTCGCCTCGCGTTTCTGCATTTTTGAGCATGTGTATTTCAGCCGCCCCGACAGCATCCTCGGCGGTCGCTCGGTCTATGAAACGCGCGAGAATATTGGCCGCGAACTGGCCAAGGAAAGCCCGGTTGACGCCGATCTCGTCTGCCCCGTGCCCGACAGTGGCACCCCGGCAGCGATTGGTTTCAGTCTTGAATCCGGCATTCCCTACGCGATGGGCATCATCCGCAACCAATATATGGGCCGGACCTTCATCGAGCCGACAGAGCAGATCCGCAACATGGGTGTGCGCCTCAAGCTCAACGTCAACCGTGCGCTTATCAAGGGCAAGCGGGTGATCTTGGTCGACGACTCGGTGGTGCGCGGCACGACCTCGCGCAAGATCAAAGAGATGATCCTCGACGCTGGCGCCGCCGAGGTTCACTTCCGCATCGCCTCCCCGCCCACGGCATGGCCTTGTTTCTACGGTGTCGACACCCCGCAGCGCGAAAAGCTGCTGGCGGCGACCATGTCCGAAGACGAGATGCGCGATCACCTACAGGTCGACAGCCTCAAGTTCATCTCGCTCGACGGTCTGTACCGCGCGGTGGGCGAAGCCGAAGGCCGCAAGGCCGAGTGCCCGCAGTATTGCGACGCCTGCTTCTCGGGCGACTACCCGGTCACCCCTGCCGATCAGGTCAAGGAAGGGTTCCAGATGAAGCCCGCCGCCGAATAACCTGCGAGACAGATTTTATCAAAGCAAAGGCCGCGCCCGGAACCCCGGACGCGGCCTTGTTTTTTACCACCCTCGCGGGGTCGCTTGCTTAGTTTTGCGCCGCAGGCTCGGCCGCATCATTGGCGCTGTCCGTCGCATCATCCACGGCGTCGCTGATCGCCTCTCCGGCGGCGTCGACCGTATCGGTGATCGCCTCTGCCGCGTCTTCGGCGGCATTGGTCACATCCTCGGCCACCTCTGGGGCATTTATCGCCTCAGAGGCTTCGATGGCCACTTCCTGTGGCCCTTTGCCGGTGAAAAGCATATAGCCCGCCAGCGCAATCAACGCCGCCACGACCAACCAGACCAGATTCTTCATTCCATTCCCCTTAATCTACGCCCCGCGACGTTAGAGATTACCCCCGGGGCCGCATAGCCGTCAATTGCGCCACATTCGCCCCAGATCAAGGGTAAATCGCCGCAAAGCCCACGCATAGCGCGATTTTGCGGCTTGAAGATGCCCCCCTGCGGGTTTACCTTGCATTCTCGAATTAGGTAACAATCAAAGGACCATCACCATCGCTCGCAGACCTCATAACGCGCCGCCCCAACGTGACACCGGCCCGCGCGTCAACGACAAGATCCGCTCCAATGAAATCCGCCTGATCGGGGCGGACGGCGAAAACGTCGGCGTTGTGACGCCTCAGCGTGCCATGGAAATGGCCGAAGAAGCTGGGCTCGACCTTGTCGAGATTTCGCCCAATGCCAAGCCGCCCGTGTGCAAGATCATGGATTTCGGCAAGTTCAAATATGAACAGCAAAAGCGCGAGAGCGAAGCCCGCAAGAAACAGAAGATCATCGAGATCAAAGAGGTCAAGTTCCGTCCCAATACGGATACGAATGACTACGATGTGAAGATGCGCAATGTCTTCAAGTTTCTCGAAGGTGGCGACAAGGTGAAGGTCACCCTACGGTTCCGTGGCCGTGAGATGGCGCACCAGAACCTGGGTCGTGAGCTTTTGGAGCGCGTTGCTGCGGATACCAAAGACATCGGCCGGGTTGAGAACTTCCCCAAGATGGAAGGCCGCCAGATGGTCATGGTGATCGGGCCCCTGCCCAACAAGTGATCCGCTCTATGTCGGGTCCGCACGGCGGGCCCGATTGATCATCTTACAGCCCATAACGCAAAACGCCCCCGGATCGCTCCGGGGGCATTTTCATTTTAGGGGTAGGTCTGCTTAACGCAGCAGACCGGTAATGTTCCTCACGACCGCACGGCGGTTCGCAGGTTCCGCTGACGTCGTCGGCACGCGCAGCTGGCTTTCGCCGTAGCCCTGCGTGATCAGGTTGGCAGGCGGTACATCGAAGTACTCCGTCAGAGCCAGTGCAACGGTCTCTGCACGGCGGTCCGACAGGGCGAGGTTGTAGCTCGCATCGCCAACCGCATCCGTATGCCCTTCGACAAGGATCACGGTGCGCGGATCCTTTTGGATCAGGTCACGCAGTGTGGTGCCGATATTGGCAAGCGAACGGGCCTGCTCAGGCTGGATCGCAGCGGAGCCTGTGGGGAAGCGCACGGCGTCCAATTCCAACTGCGGCGCGAGAGAGCGCACCTCACGGATTTCGCGCACCTGACGCAGGGAGAATGTCCGCCCCTGGTCGTTGCGCAATTCCGTTTGCAGTGCCTGACGCAGCGCCGCTTCGTCTTGCGTGCTGGCGCGCTGAGCCTGCTGGGTTTCCTGAACCTGCGGCAGGTCGTTCACCACAACTTCACGCTCTTCGACAAGGTCATCCACAAGTACGTACTCGCGGCCCTGTGCGTCAAAGTTGGTGCGGCGCAACACGGTACCATCGCGCGAACGAATGGTCTCAACCCGGCTGCCATCGCTCTTGGTCACGATGGTACGGGTGGAGCCGTCGTCGAAGGTCTGCGTTTGCACTTCATCGCCGGGGCGACGCAGCAGCGCGTTGTCGTCCTTCAGAACACGCAGCTCACCAGTGTCGTCCTGAACAACCACACGGTCACCGGAACGGCTGACGATCTTTTCACCGTTGTTCAGCACCGACCCCACGGCCACGGCGCCAAGGCCAAGCAGCAAGGCTTTCTCGAAGTCCGACAGCCCGCTGTCGTCATCGTTTGAGGCCGCTGCTTCGGCTTCGCCGGCGGCGGTCACTTTGGTGTCGAAATCTTCGTCCGAGGTACGCACGTCCTCTTCGGTAACTTCTTCGGTCACTACTTCTGCTTCCGCATCGTTTTCGGCAGCAGCGGCAGCCGCAGCAGCGGCGGCCTCACGCTCGGCACGGCGTTCCTCACGACGCTCTTCGCGGCGCTCGGCACGGCGGGCTTCGCGGCGCTCTTCACGGGCTTGGATCTGCTCTTCGGTCAGACCAGCGTTGTCTTCTTCGCCCACCGCTTCGCCGCTCATTTCGGCTTCGGTTTCGGCATCCTGAGCGGTTGTGGCAGCAGCTTCGTCATTCTGGACCGTTTCTGCTTCGGTCGCAGTTTCGGCCTCCAGCTCGCTTTCGACAGGCTCGGTGGTTTCTACCGGCTCGGTGGTCTCGACGGCTGTATCAGCAGTTTCTTCGGCTTCTGCAGTGGTTTCGGCCTCGGCCTCAACTTCCGCGTCCTGCATGGTCTCGGCTTCAACTTCAGCCTCTTGCTCGACGACGGGTTCGGCTTCGACCTCTTGCTCAACCTCTGCTTCTGCTTCCGCTTCGGCCTCTACCTCTTCGTCAACTTCGGCTTCAGCAGTCGCCTCGGCCTCGGCTTCCGACGCAGCTTCGGCGGCAGCTTCAGCTTGCGCCTCTGCGGCATCAGCAGCTTCGTCGGCCTGTTCAACCGCGCTGTCTACAGCGGCAGCGGCGGCATCGCCAGTGGACTCAACCGCATCAGCGGCTTGATCCAAGACAGAACCGGGTTCCGCTTCGGCCTCGGTTTCAGCTTCAGCTTCCGCTTCGGCTTCCACTTCCGCCGATGCATCCGCATCAGCGCTCAGCCCGGCGATGACGCGCAACTCTTCGGCGTTCTCTACCGTTTGATCGTCAAATGCGCAGGGAAACTCTGTCGCTTCGCCCACGGGGCCGCATTCGGCCAGATTCTGCTCCTGAGCGAAAGCGCCATGCGGGAAGGCCAATGCAAGGCTCAGACCCAGCGAAGTCGTAGATCTCAGTAGGTTTTTCATGTTCACGTCCTCATTATTACGGGAACGCCGTTCGGGCAGCGCTTGTCACCCAACGCATAATGGGGGCGCTGGTTCCGCTATCCAATATCAATACCTTATCCCATGAAAATACCGCGCCCCCATTCGGGGACGCGGCAAAGGTTTACAAAGTGTTATCGACTATCAGGCGATGGCTGCGACAGCGCGGCGGGTCATCACGCCGCAAAGATGCGCGCGGTAGGCGCCGCTGCCGTGCAGATCACTGATCATATCATCCGAACCGAGGGTGAGCCCCTCTAAGGCACCAGCCTCAAACCGGCCAGACAAAGCGGCTTCGGCCTCCGTCCAGCGGAAGACACCATCATTCGACGCGCCGGTGATCGCCACGCGCACCCCATCACTGAACCGGGCGACATAGGCCGCGACCAGCGGAAAGCGTGACGCGGGTTGGATGAACTTCTCGTAATGCGCGGCATGCGGAATGGGAAAGCGCACGCCGGTCACGATCTCCCCTTCTTCCAAGGCGGTGGTGAACATGCCCTGAAAATAGTCATCAGCCGCAATTTCGCGCCGGTCGGTTTCAATCGTCGCTCCGCTGGCCAAGGCCCCGGCGGGATAGCAGGCAGAGGGGTCGTTATTGGCAAGCGATCCGCCGATCGTGCCGCGGTTGCGTACCGCCGGGTCACCGATCCGCGCGGCGAGGCTGGCCAAGGCGGGATAGCTTTCCGCGGCCTCGCGCATGACGGTTGCGTGGGTCGTGCCGCCGCCAATCCAAAGCGCGCCATCGCGCATTTCCACGCCTTTCAACGCATCAATCCCCGCCAGCGACACCAGAACCGAGGGCATCGCCAGCCGCGCCTTCAGCGTGGGGATCAGCGTCTGCCCCCCGCTCAGCGGTTGCGCGTCTTCCTGCCCCAAGGCCTTGACCGCATCCGCCACGCTGCTGGGGCACTCTACTTCGAATTCATACATCTTTCATCCTTCCCAGAGGCCGCCCGTGCGTCGCCTCTTTGTCCAATACACTTTTCAGTAGGCCAAGGCGCTCAGCCATTCATCGCCTCCCAAACCCGCGCGGGGCTGACCGGCATGTCGATATGGCCAATGTCCTTCCCGCCCGAGCGCATGGCGTCGAGCACCGCGTTCACCACCGCCGGAGGTGAGCCAATCGCCCCCGCCTCCCCGCAGCCTTTCACGCCCAAGGGGTTGTGGGTGCAGGGCGTCTGACAGGAATGATCTACGTCATAGAACGGCAGATCGCTGGCGCGGGGCATGGCGTAATCCATGTAAGACGCGCTGAGCAATTGGCCGTCCTCGTCATAGGCGCAGTTTTCCAGCAGTGCCTGGCCGATGCCTTGTGCCAAACCGCCATGCACTTGGCCTGTGACGATCATCGGGTTCACGACGTTGCCAAAGTCATCGGCTGCGGTGAACCGCTCGACCGTGACATGCCCGGTTTCGGGATCAAGCTCGACCTCGCAGGCATAGGCGCCTGCGGGATAGGTAAAGTTCGACGGATCGTAGAAGGCCGTCTCCTCCAGCCCCGGTTCGATCTCCTCCAGCGGGTAATTATGTGGCACGTAGGCCGCCAGCGTCACATCGCCCCAAGCCACGGATTTGTCGGTGCCTGCCACGCTGAAGGCCCCATCCTTCAACTCGATATCCCCTTCCGAGGCTTCGAGCAGGTGGCTGGCGATCTTTTTGGCCTTGGCGATGATCTTTTCCGTCGCCCGAACCATGGCGCTGCCGCCCACGGCCAGCGAGCGTGAGCCATAGGTGCCCATGCCCATCGGTGTGCGCGCCGTGTCGCCATGGACGATCTCGACCATATTCTCATCGATGCCAATCATATCGGCCACCACTTGGGCAAAGGAGGTCTCATGCCCCTGCCCGTGGCTGTGGCTGCCGGTCATGACAACCAGCCCGCCGGTCGCGTTGACCCGCACCGTGGCGCTTTCATACAGGCCCGCACGTGCACCCAGTTGGCCGACAAGGTTCGAAGGTGCGATGCCGCAAGCCTCGATATAACAGTTCACACCGAAGCCGCGCAGCTTGCCTTTGGATTCGCTTTCCTTGCGCCGCGCCTCAAAGCCCGCGTGGTCAGCGATCTCTTCGAGCTTGTCCATCGTGGCGTTGTAGTCGCCCGTGTCATATTCCACCGCCACCGGAGTGGCATAGGGAAACTCCGTCAAGAAGTTCTGACGGCGCAGTTTGATCGGGTCGACCTTCAGCTCATGTGCGGCCTTGTCGATCAGACGCTCCAGCTGATAGGTCGCCTCGGGCCTCCCGGCACCGCGGTAGGCGTCTACTGGCACGGTATTGGTAAAGACCGCCTTAACATTCACGTAGATCAGCGGTGTTTTATAGTTTCCGGCCATCAGTGTGCCATGCAGCCACGTCGGCACCGAAGGCGCGAAGGTCGAAAGATAGGCGCCCATATTGGCGTAGGTATCGGTGCGCAGCGCGGTGAAATTGTTGTCGGCATCCAGCGCCAGTTCAATCTTGGTCACATGGTCGCGGCCATGGGCATCCGACATGAAAGCCTCCGACCGGCTGGAGGTCCATTTCACCGGACGCCCCACCGCCTTAGCGGCGAAGGTGCAAAAGGCTTCTTCTTGGTAGTGGAAAATCTTGGTGCCGAAACCGCCGCCCACATCCGGGGCCACAACGCGCAGCTTATGCTCGGGGATGCCCAGCACAAAGGCGCCCATCAGCAGGCGGATCACATGCGGGTTCTGGCTGGTTGTATAAAGCGTATGGTCCCCCGCCGAACGGTCGTAATCGCCGATGGCCACGCGCGGCTCCATCGGGTTGGCCACAAGGCGGTTGTTGACCAGTTCCAGCGTGGTGACATGGTGGGCCTCCTCAAAGGCCTTGTTCACCGCGTCTTTGTTTTCCTCAACGAAACCCCAGTCATAGCACAGGTTGCTGGTCAGATCGTCATGCACCTTGGGCGCATCGTCTTTGACCGCCTCCTTCATGTTGACCACGGCGGGCAGCTCGTCGATGTCTACGACGATTGCCTCAGCAGCATCGCGCGCCTGTGCCAAAGTCTCCGCCACCACGGCGGCGATTGGTTCCCCCACATGGCGGACCTTTTCGTGGGCCAGCACCGGGTGCTTCGGCTCTTGCATGGGTTGGCCATGTTTATCGGTGATCTGCCAGCCACAGGGCATGCCGCCGATTTCGGCAAAATCCGCGCCGGTGAAAATCTTCAGCACGCCGGGCATGTCTTCGGCGGCAGAGGTATCGACCCCCGTTAGCCGCCCATGCGCCACGTCGGAGCGCAGGAAAAACACATGGGTCTGGCGGCGCAGGTTAATATCATCCGTGTAGCGCCCCGACCCGGTGAGAAAGCGAATGTCCTCCCGTCGTTTGCTGCTGGCACCAATTCCGCTGCTCGGTTCAAAATCCTTAGGCATAACGTCCTCCCGTTTGGTGGCGGTGCGGATGCACCTGATCTGTCACGCGGCGCCCGGTTCTGGTGGTCCTCCCTCCGCCATCACCGGTCTGCTCAGCATGACGCTGTTCTTGGATTTACTCTGCTGCCAGCGCGCTGACGTCCTGACCACTGGCGGCCATGATCGCTTTGACGATGTTATGATACCCGGTGCAGCGGCAAATATTGCCGTCAAGGTAATGGCGCACCTCGGCCTCCGAGGGCTTCGGGTTATCTTTGAGTAGGGCAGCCGCCGACATCACCATGCCCGGCGTGCAAAATCCGCATTGCAGCCCGTGGTGATCCTGAAACGCCTGCTGGATGGTGTTGAGCGTGCCATCTGGGGCCGCCTGCCCTTCGATGGTGTCGACTTCGGCGCCGTCAGCCTCAATCGCGAACATGGTGCAGGCTTTGACCGCATTGCCATTCACATGAACCACACAGGCCCCGCATTGGCTGGTGTCACAGCCCACATGAGTCCCGGTAAGTTCCAGATCATCGCGTAGGAAATGCACCAGCAGCGTGCGGCCTTCGACCTCCCCTGACGCGGGTTTGCCGTTCACGGTCATATTGACCTGTGTCATGTTCTTCCTCCCAGTCTGACGCTTGTTAGAGGCAGTTAAGCACGACAAGCCCTAGTTGAGAACATATATTTTCCTAGGGCTTTCTCTCAGCCCCCACCTGCGCTTTTGCCGGGGTTTCGCGGCTGCGGGCGGGTTGGAATTTCCTTGAGCAATCCGCCCACCCCCATGCTCGCGATATCCGCGCTGGTGACGGGAATGCCGCAGACCAGCCGCGACAGCACCCAATCCGCGCCGTTGAGCGCAGGCGAGCGGGCGCAGCCCGGCAGGCCAATCACCGCGCGGCCCCCAAGGTGGCCGAGAAAGAGCAGGTTGCCGGGGTCCACCGGCATGCCAAAACGCGTCACTTCGCCGCCTGCATGGCGCAAGGCCGACGGGGCGATGTCATTGATGTCTGAGGTGGCCGAGGCGGTGAGGATGAGGATCAGATCGGTCTGGGCTGCGGCAATGGCCTTGGCCAGCGGGGCGGTGCGATGAGGGACCGTTGTGGCATCTTTCAGCGTCACGTTCAGGGCTTTCAGCCGCCCCTCCACCGCCGCGCGGCCCTTCTCTCCGGCGCCGCCGGGGACATCGGTAATGATAAGTGTCGCATTGCGCAAGACGGGTGGCGCAAGGCGCAGCGCGCCCTCTCCCGCAGCCGCGCAGGCGGTCGCCACCGCCTCGGCAGGCACGGCGTAGGATATGATCTTGATTGTCGCCACCATGCCGTTCTCGCCCATCTGTTGATGGGGCGGTACCGTGGCCAGCGTGATCATCGGATGCACCGCGTTGACCGCTTCAAGCGCCGCGCGGTCCATCACCACCACACCCGGCCCATCGGAAAGCAGGTTTACCCGCCCGGTAAAGGGTTTCGACATGCGAAGACCCTGACCACAGAGCGATTGGGCCAGTCTGGCAGCACCGGCGTTTTCGTCAATGTCGCCGGGGTCGAGCCGGGCGACGATCACCTCTTCGATGCCAGCAGCCAAAAGCGCGTTGATATCGGGCTGCTCCAACACCCGCCCCTTGCGCAGACGCCCCTCTGCAACGGCCACGGAATGCGCCAGCGTCGCGCCAAGCGCATCGCTTAAGGGAACCGGGCCGAACCTCATGGGCGACGCAGGCTTTGGATCATTTGGGCGAGGATCGACACGGCGATCTCGGCGGGGCTGGCAGCACCAATGTCGAGACCGACCGGCCCGTGGATCCGTGCAGCCTGATCTGCGGCCACACCCGCGTCTTCCAACCGCGCAAGGCGGCTGGCCTGTGTTCGGGTCGAGCCGAGCGCGCCGATATAGAAGGCCTCTGACCCAAGCGCCACATGCAGCGCCGGATCGTCGAGTTTGGGGTCATGGGTCAGCAAAACAACGGCAGAGCGGGCATCGAGGCCAATCTCGCGCAGCGCGGCGTCGGGCCAGTCGTTCATCACCCGGCAGTCGGGGAAGCGCGCGGCTGAGCCAAAAGCTTCGCGCGGGTCGACGACAATCGGATCAAACCCAGCCTCCCCCGCCATATGCACCAGATGCTGCGCGATATGCACCGCGCCGACAATCACCAGCCGCAGCGGCGGGTTGTGGATGGCAATGAAACGCCTGCTGTCTTCCTCTACCCCTGAACGGTCTCGGCGGAAGCGGTCTTGGTGGCCGTCGTGGGTCAGGTGCCGGGTGCTGCCGTCAAGCGCAACCTCATAGGCCACGGCCTGCCGGCTTGCGCGTTTCGCGACCAATTCCCGCAACATCTCAAGGCTCAACGCCTCAGGCCCGACTGGCTCCACCAGCACTTTGATTGTGCCGCCGCAGGCCAGACCAACGGCAAAGGCATCACCGTCGCTGACACCGTATTCCAGCAGCCGCGTGCGCCCGTCCTCCAGCGCTTCCAGCGCCTCAACCACCACCGCGCCTTCGACACAACCGCCCGAGACCGAGCCCATCATCGTGCCATCGCCCGCCACCACCAGCTGCGCCCCCGCGCGGCGCGGGGCAGAGCCCCATGTCTCCACCACCGTGGCCAACGCCACGGGCTGTCCGGCCTCGGCCCAATTCAGCGCCTGCTCGGGGATCCGGTCCATCTGGTTTCCTTTCCTATCGGGGGCAGAGTGTGTTGCTTCGCGGCCAAAGGTCAATGCGAGAACGGCACAAGCCTTCGCCTTGCACGCAGCGCAGTGCGGCACTACATCTAGGCCAAGATATCACAACACTCGGAGCCACCCCATGCCCATGCAAGCCAGCGAAATCGAAGACCTGATCCGCGCTTCCTTTCCGGACGCCAAGATCACCGTCGAAGGCAATGACGGCGTGCATATGGCGGCCATGGTTGTTGACGAGAGCTTTCGCGGTATGAACCGGGTGCAGCAACAGCGCGCCGTCTATGCGGCCCTTAAGGGCAAGATGGACGGCTCAAACGGCGATTTGCACGCGCTGGCGCTGACCACGCGGACGCCGGACTAACGATGTGGGGCTGGGCCGCAGCGGTTGTTCTGGGCGGGATCGCCGCAACTGCCTATGTCCAACACCGTATGCAGCGCGGGCGGCATGTGCCGCTGTCGCAACGCCAGCCTCCGCGCCCTGAGACCGGCAAAGTGCCGCTGGGGATGGAGGCGCTGGATCTGGATGCCGTGGCCAGCACCGCGCGGCGCAATGAGAGCCTTGAGCGTGGGCAGACGAATTGGACGAAAAAACGGGGCGGTTTCTTTCTCGGCGGGGCCGAGTTGGACGTAAAGCCTTGGGCCGACGATGAAACCTATGCGCGGCGCTATCACGCTGCGTTCAAAAAATCAGATGTGAAGGACAAATGACATGAGCGATGCCGCCAACCAGATCAAAGAACAAATCACCAAAAACGACGTGGTTCTGTTTATGAAAGGCACCAAGGAAATGCCGCAGTGCGGTTTCTCCAGCCGCGTGGCCGGGGTGCTGAACTACATGGGCGTTAACTTTGCCGATGTGAACGTTCTGGCCGACGAAGGCCTGCGTCAGGGCATCAAGGAATTTTCTGACTGGCCGACCATTCCCCAGCTTTACGTCAAGGGCGAGTTCGTCGGTGGCTGTGACATCATCACCGAGATGACGCTCTCGGGCGAGTTGGACACGCTCTTTGCCGAGAATGGCGTGACCTTTGATAAGGACGCTGCGGACAAGATCCGCGAAGCCAACGGTTAAAGCGACCACAGGTTAGACGAAAACACCCCGGAGCGGCTTGGCCCTCGGGGGTGTTTTTTTGTCCGGCACCTGCAGGCGCCCCGCGCAGCACCACCAGCGATAGCGCCCTGCAAAATCGGTGTCGAAAACCGCCCCGAACGCACCCCAAACGGGCGCGCCCCGGCAGCACCTTAACCTCAGTCTTCAATCGCCGTGATCATATCGACGCGGCGGCCATGACGCCCGCCTTCAAACTCGGTATCAAGAAAGGCATCCACGATCTCAAGCGCAAGCCCGCCCCCAATCACCCGCGCGCCCATCGACAGCATATTCGCGTCGTTATGCGCCCGGATCATCTTGGCCGAAAAGGTATCGGCACAGACGCCGCAGCGAATGCCCTTGACCTTATTGGCCGCCATCATGATGCCCTGCCCCGTGCCGCAGATCAGAATGCCAAGGTCGAACTCCCCCGCTGCGATGCGTCGTGCGGCGGCTTCGCCGTGTTTGGGGTAATCCGTGCTCTCTGCCGTTGCCGGGCCGATGTCTTCGACCTCAAAACCGCGCTCGGCCACATGGCGCGCGATGTCTTGGCGCAGGGCGATGTCGGCATGGTCGCTTGAGATGATGATGCGGGGTTTCACGGTCATGGGAGGGTGTCCTGATTGTTAGGTCGCAAAAGCCAGCGCCCAAGGGGCACTTTTCGCGCCCCCCAGAGCATATTGCCGCCCGCGCCGCAATCCCGCATGGGGTCAATCTTGCGGCACACAGTCCGTATAGATCGGCGTCATCGCGTCACTGGCCCCCTCGTGCCAGCCAAGGCGCGCACGGCCCTGATGTTCCCACCATTCATAGGACGACCCATCCGAAGGCCAGCCGTATCGCGCGCCAGAGCCGGAGGGCATGGTCTGCAAATGGATGAGCCGCCCTTCGATATAAAGCACCGCAACAGCGGGATCGGCATCGGGGACATAGACCACCGGCACCGATACCCCACGGTCACAGAGATAGGTCATGGCGGTGGTCTCGGCCCCCGCGGGCGCGGCCCAGAGCAGCACGCAGAGGGCTGCCCTGATGCCAGTGCTCATTTGCCAGATTTCTCTTCGATCTCGGCGGCCAGCGCCTCGGCCCGTGCGGCGATCTCGGCCAGCGTGTCTTTGACACCCTGCGGCACGACGGGCACTTCGATACGCTCCGGCTCGATCTTGGTGTTGCGCAGGCTGGTCAACTCGGCCTCACGCTCGGCCAATTCGGCGCGCACTTCGGCGATGCGGTCTTCGACGCTGGCGGTTTTGTCGGCCAAAAGCAGACCGGCCATCAGCAACATCCGCGCCTCGGGCATGCGGCCCACTTGATCGCTCAGCACGCGGGCTTCATCGTCCAGCATCTTGGCGGCGGCGTGCAGATAGCTCTCTTCACCTTCCTGACAGGCGACCTCGAACTGGCGGCCGCCAATGGTGATCCGTATTTCGGGCATCAGTCGGCCCCTCCTGACTTGGGTTCTTCTTGGGCGCGGTCATCCTCGGCGGGTGCTTCGGGTTCGGGCTCACCGTCTTCGACCAGAGGTGCCAGCGCAGTCAACACGGCGTCAATCTCGGCCATCTCAATGGCGCGGGTGGCACGCAGGCTTTCCAGCTCGGCAATAACGGCGGTGTCGATCAACTTGGGGTCGGCCAGCCCTTCGGCATTGGCCAAGCGCAACTGTTCACAGGCCGCCGACAACTGCTCATTCGCCTGACGCAGACGCTGCACGTCCATATCCAGCTGGGTCACCCGGTCATTGTTGAATTCCATCTGATCGCGCAGGGCGGTCAATTCGTCCTGATGGCTTTCCTTCAGGGTTTTGACCCGGTCGGTCAGCTGAGCGTTGGCTTGCCGCTCGTCTTCCAGCGCCTGCACGATATCCTCATCCGGCTCGGCCGGGGCGGCGTTGAGCTGATCCAGCCCCTTCGCCATCCGGTCCATCGCGGCCGTGATGCGGCGTTGATATTCTTCAAGTTCACTCATCCGCATGAAGTCTCCTCGTTCGTCCTGCTCTATCGGCGGCGTTTTCGCCTGCCGTGCCCCGTGGCGGCGGCCCGTTATGGCTGCCATATTCGGCAGATAGCGCGCAGCCCACGCAATGTCACGCGCGCGAATCGCCCGGATCAGCCGGTTTCCGCAATCCTAGCCAAAGCGCAGGCAAATTGCGCCCCCCCTTTCGTTTCAGCGACTTGAGGCGCAGAGTTCACCTCTGCCCGTACCGCACACCGCTGCTGGCGCCCGGTTGTGCTTGAACTTTGCCCGATCGCTGGTATGCACAGGCCCAATCTGCCACAGCCGCAAAGGAACGCCCCGTGGATCTGACAGCCCTCGCACGCGCAAACCCCGATCACTGGTCCAAGGCCACCGCCATTCGCGCGCTGACCCTCGATGCCGTCGCCGCCGCCAATTCGGGCCACTCCGGCATGCCGATGGGCATGGCCGATGTGGCAACCGTGCTTTTCGAAAAGCACCTCAAGTTTGACGCGGCGAACCCGCTTTGGCCTGATCGTGACCGCTTCATCCTGTCTGCGGGCCACGGCTCCATGCTGATCTATTCACTGCTGCACCTGACGGGCTACGAGCAGTTCCCCATCGAAGAGCTGAAGAATTTCCGCCAGATGGGCGCGCGCACAGCCGGGCACCCGGAGAACTTTCTCGCCGACGCGATTGAAACCACCACCGGCCCGCTCGGCCAAGGTATCGCCAATTCGGTCGGTTTCGCCATGGCCGAAGAGATGCTGCGCGCCCAGTACGGGGCAAAGGTCGTGGATCACCACACCTATGTCATCGCGGGCGACGGCTGCTTGATGGAAGGCGTGAGCCAAGAGGCGATCACCCTCGCCGGCCGCCACAAACTGAGCAAGCTCATCGTGATGTGGGACAACAACAACATCACCATCGACGGCCCGGTGACCCTGTCGGACAACACCGATCAGGTCGCGCGTTTCAAAGCCGCGCAGTGGCATGTGATCGAGATCGACGGCCACAACCCCGATGAGATCGACGCGGCCCTGACCGAGGCGAAAGCCACTGACCTGCCGACGATGATCGCCTGCAAGACCCATATTGCTCTGGGCCACGCGGCGCAGGACACCTCGAAAGGCCACGGCGCTTTGACAGACGCCGACCAGATGGCCGAGGCCAAAAAGGCCTACGGCTGGACAACCGGCCCCTTCGAAGTGCCCGCTGACGTGAAATCCGCATGGGAAGAGATCGGCAAACGCGGCGCCGACACGCGCCGCGACTGGGAAGAGCGTTTCGACAAGATGCCCCGCGCCAAGCGCGAGACGTTTAACCGCGCCTTGGCTTTGGACGCGCCCAAAAAGATGAGCGCGACCGTCAAAGCCTTCAAAAAGCAGATCACCGAGAGCGCGCCCAAAATGGCGACCCGCGCAGCGAGCGAAAAAGCCCTCGAAGTGCTGAACCCGATCCTGCCCGAAACGGTTGGCGGCTCGGCGGACCTGACCGGCTCCAACAACACCAAGACCTCCGATCTGGGCGTCTTTGATGTGGACAACCGCGGCGGGCGCTATGTCTACTGGGGCATCCGCGAGCACGGCATGGCGGCGGCGATGAACGGCATGGCGCTGCACGGCGGCATCCGTCCCTATGGCGGCACCTTCATGTGCTTCACCGACTACGCGCGTCCTTCGATGCGTCTGGCGGCGCTGATGCAAATTCCCACGGCCTTTGTCATGACCCATGACAGCATCGGCCTTGGCGAAGATGGCCCGACCCACCAGCCGGTCGAGCATCTGGCGATCAGCCGCGCGACACCCAACACCTATGTCTTCCGCCCCGCCGACGCGGTGGAAACGGCGGAGGCTTGGGAGATTGCCTTCACCTCGAAAACCACGCCGTCGGTTCTGTCGCTGACCCGTCAGGGCCTGCCGACCGTGCGTCTTGAGCATAAGAACAACAACCTCACCGAAAAAGGCGCCTATGTCTTGGCCGATGCCGAGGGCAAGCGTCAGGTGATCCTGATCGCCACCGGTTCGGAAGTGCATGTGGCACTGGCTGCGCGTGATCTGCTGCAGGCCGAAGGCATCGGCACCCGCGTCGTCTCTATGCCTTGTATGGAACTTTTCGCCGCGCAGGATGAAGCCTATCGCAAGCGCGTGCTGCCCGGTGGTGCCGTGCGTGTTGGCGTTGAGGCAGGCATGCGTCAGGGCTGGGACCAGTGGCTCTTTGGCGAGCGCGGCAAATACGGCAAGGCCGATTTCGTCGGCATGGACCGTTTCGGTGCCTCTGCCCCGGCCGAAGAACTGTTCGAACGGTTCGGCTTTACTGCTGAGAATGTCGCTCAGAAAGCCAAAGCACTGCTCTGAGCCACGGATCATATGGTACAAAAAAGGGGGCGACGGACTATCCGTCGCCCCCTTTTCGTTGTTCTACCCTCTGGCCTGCGGTTTACACAGCGGCCTTGTGAAAGACCTTGCGCCATATCGGCGTGACGATCTTTTCCCCGATCGGGATCAGCACCAGACCAAGCGCCAGACCAAAGAGCCCATCAATCCCCGCCGTGGTGATCCATTCGACCGC
>Ga0209345_10003491_pt1 | contig 16146 bp, 15 predicted proteins | sample Cruoilmetagenom7_FD_187294 | JGI IMG/M metagenome (GOLD analysis project Ga0209345, IMG submission 187294) | Oil polluted marine microbial communities from Coal Oil Point, Santa Barbara, California, USA - Sample 7 (SPAdes) (version 2) | ecosystem: Environmental > Aquatic > Marine > Oil seeps ... | reverse complement strand
AGCTTGTCCTGTGTGCGCAATTCGAAATCGCTGGCATCATGCCGTTCGCGTAACTGTCCTTCGAGGTCGCCCCATGCACGGTTGACCATTTTGCCGCGCTCTACGGCAGGACGTTCGGCGATCATGTCGGTCCAGCGGTTCATGTGCTTGTAGGACGCGGTGTCTAGGAATTCGGCGGCTTCATAAACGACATTTTTGACCAGTGCGCCATACCAGGGCCAGATCGCCATATCCGCTATGCTATATTCGTCACCCGCCATATATTCATTGTCGGCGAGATGGCGGTCGAGCACATCGAGCTGACGCTTTACCTCCATCGCAAAACGGTCGATGCAATATTCGATCTTCACCGGTGCATAGGCATAGAAATGGCCAAAGCCTCCGCCGAGATAGGGGGCGCTGCCCATTTGCCAGAACAGCCAGTTGAGCGCTTCGGTGCGCTTGTGATGATCGCTGGGGAGGAAGGCTCCGAATTTTTCGGCGAGATAGAGCAGGATCGAGCCGGATTCGAAAAGCCGTGTCGGCTTGTCTGTGCTGTGATCCATCAGCGCCGGGATCTTGCTGTTCGGGTTGATGTCGACAAAGCCGCTGCCGAACTGGTCGCCCTCGCCGATATTGATCAGATAGGCGTCATATTCCGCGCCTTTGTGGCCGAGCGCCAGCAGCTCCTCGAGCATGATCGTGACCTTCACGCCATTGGGCGTCGCCATCGAATAGAGCTGGAGCGGGTGCTTCCCAACCGGTAGCTCGACCTTCTTGGTCGGGCCGGCAATCGGCCGGTTGATATTGGCGAAACGGCCTCCATTGGCCTTGTCCCATTTCCAGACTTTCGGGGGCGTGTAATCGGGCAGATTATCGGTCATGACATCATTCCTTTATGGATTGGCCTGTGTTGCTTTGGGCAAGCGGTAGCATTTGAAACCGCATCAATCACGCAAGTTTTTCTGCGTCCGCTCCAAGCGGATTTATGACCGCCGCCTAATTTCTGGGCGGGATGCTGCGCACCATGGTCAGGAAATTCAGCGTGGTTCCCGCGCGGCGATGCTCGGACAGGGTCTGATAATCGGGATCATTATACCAGGCGGTGGCTGCATCATGGTTCGGAAATTTCAACAGCACAACCCGGCCTTGGGGCGGCGATGTGCCTTCGAACGTGACACTGTCGTCGTCGAAGGTGATGAACTCCCCGCCATGTTTTTTCAGGATGGGGAAAAGCCCCTTTTCATATTCGCGATATTTTGCCGCATCCTGCACGGTGAGATTGGCGATAACATGGACGGGTTGTTCGGTCATCTTTCAGGCTCCTAGTTCATTTCCGCAAAGGTCTTGTCTTTGTCGACGCGGACATCCTGCGGCAGACCAAGCACCCGTTCGGCGATGATATTCTTGAGGATCTCATCGGTACCGCCAGCGATTCTCAATCCCGGCGCCCACATGAAGCTTTCCTGGAAGATCGCATCGGATGGGGCTTCATCCTTGTCGACGATGATGCCGAAATGGTCCTGCATCTCGATCGCGCTGTTGCAGATATCCTGCAGATGGTTGGCATTGATAATCTTGCCGATGGCATTTTCCGGACCCGGTGTTTCACCGCGCGACAAAGCGGTCTGGGTGCGGAATTTGGTCAGCTTGTAACCCTGCGCCGCGACATACCAGTCGGCCAGTTTGGCGCGGAAGGCCTGGTCGGACAGGGTGCCGGCGGACCGCGCGTAATCCATGATTTCCTTCCAGTCTGGCCCCGGAGAACCGCCGACCGCCAGCCGTTCGTTCATCAGGGTCACCAGGGCAACTTTCCAGCCCATGCCGGGTTCGCCGAGCCGGTCGCTGTCGGGAATGCGCACGTCGGTGAAATAGACTTCGTTAAATTCCTTGCCGCCGGACGCCTGATGGATTGGCCGGACATCAACGCCCTTCTGCTTCATGTCGACGATGAACATCGTCAGGCCCTTATGTTTGGGGACGTTGGGATCGGTACGGACCAAAAGGATACCAAAGTCGGAATAATGTGCTCCGGATGTCCACACTTTCTGACCATTTATGACCCATTCGTCACCATCTTTGACCGCTTTTGTCTTGAGGCCTGCGACATCCGACCCGGCAGCGGGCTCGGAGAAGAGCTGGCACCAGATTTCCTCGCCCTTCAGGGCCTTCTCGACATAGCGTTTCTTGTGCTCGTCCGATCCGAAGGCAATCACGGTCGGGACGCACATGCCGAGACCGATGGCAAAGGGACCGGTCGGCGCGTCAAACTTGGCTTCTTCCTGTCCCCAGATGACCTGCTGCATCACGGTACCGCCGCGGCCACCCATTTCCTTCGGCCAGGTGATCTGCGCGAAGCCGCCTTCCGCCTTGGTCTTCTGCCAGGCCTTGGCGCGTTCGAGAAAATCCTCGCGGCTACCAGAGCGCAATGCGCCCGGCGTCTTGGGCTTGAGGTGCTGCGAGAGAAAGGCATTTGCCTCGGCGCGAAATTCTGCTTCTTCAGGTGTGTCGTTGAAGTCCATGTTCTATTCCTTCACTTGATGGCCCGGGCGCGAATGTCCGTTCGTGCTGAGCATGTCGAACTATGAGTGCACGTATCAGGCTGTCCTTCGACAGGCTCAGGACGAACAGCACTCTTGGTTCGGGATTCAGTCATTTTTCGCTTCAAGCGCGCTGACCAGCTTCTCTTTCCAGACCGCCGGACTACCCGCCTGCACGGCCAGCAATTTGGCGCGGCGATAGAATAGATGGCAATCCACTTCCCAGGTGAAGCCCATGCCGCCGTGAGTCTGGATATTTTCCTTGGAGGCAAACCAGAAGGCTTCTGATGCCGCGACCCGCGCAGCCGCTGCCGCTTCGGGCAGTTCCGCCGCATCGCTCGACAGTGCCCATGCGCCATAATAAGCGTTGGAACGGGCCACCTCGTTTTTGACATACATGTCGGCCAGCTTGTGCTTGATCGCCTGATTGCCGCCAATGGCACGACCGAATGCAACGCGTTCCTTGGCATAGGCATTGGCCATCTCGAGGCAGCGCGATGCACCACCCAGTTGTTCGAAGGCAAGCAGGACCGCCGCCCGGTCGTTGATCTGGTCGAGCAGGGCCATGCCGTTGCCGGATTCGCCGAGAAGCTCGGCTTCTGCGCCGTCGAAGCTGATCGCCGCATGGCTGCGCGTCGGTTCGAGCGTCTTGACCGGTTCCCGCGATACGCCGCTCTGGTTCAGATCAACAATCACCAGACTTTCGCCGCTGCCGTCTTTCACCAGCACCAGCGCGTGGGTGGCGATATCGCCGTCGGTCACCGGAATCTTCTTGCCGGAGATCGCACCGTCCTTCAGCCGTGTGGCAATCGAACCGGCCTTGATTTCGCCCGGACCTTCACTGACCGCGATGCAACCGACCAGACTGCCATCGGCCACTTTCGGCAGCATCTGCGCCTTCTGTTCTTCACTGCCTGCCAGCTTCAGCGCTTCGGCAAAGAAATAGGCCGACGACCCGAATGGAACCGGTGCCAACGCCCGGCCCAGTTCCTCGGCGATCACGCAAAGTTCAAGCATGCCGAGGCCGAGGCCGCCATATTCTTCCGGAATGGCCGCTCCGAGCCAGCCCATTTCGACAATCTGTTTCCAGACGCCTTCATTGTGGCTCTTGCTGTCATCGTCCAGCACTTCACGGACATGCGCGGTGGTACATTGCGCTTCCAGAAACTTGCGCGCTTCGTCTCGAAGAAACTTTTGATCGTCAGAAAAATCAAAATTCATGGTTCAGACCTCATCCCGTTGATTATATTTTATTATTCTAGTCGTCGTTGGCTGGCATGTTGAGCGCTCCGCGTATTTCCTCATTGTCCGCGCCCAGCGTCGGCGGATCGGCATAGATATTGGCCGGGCTGGCGGAATAGAGAACGGGGTGCTTGATCGTCCGATACTTGCCCATCTTCTCGCCTTCCCGCTCCTGCCAGAAACCGACCTGATTGAGATGTGGATCCTTGAGCACATCCGCCATCCGGTTATAGCGCATCGCCGGAATATTATGCTCGTCGAGCAGCGTCAGCCATTCGTCTGACGTCTTGGTCGAGGCAATTTCCTCAATCAATCCATAGAGCTCCGTGATATTCTTGGTGCGTTCATCATAGGTCGCAAAGCGCGGATCCTGAAATACGCCGTGCTTGCCACCCAGTTCGAAGAATTTTTCCCATTGTGCATCATTATAGGGAACAAGACCGATATAGCCGTCCTTGGTCGGATAGGGTTTGCGGTTCTTGTTGATCGAGCGAGTATAGGCGAGCTTGCCATTGCCGGGGATGAAGGTTTCACCCCAGAGATTCTCGACCATATTGAACCAGGTGAAAGCTTCGAACATCGGCACCTGGACAAATTGTCCCTCGCCGGTCTTCTCCTTGTGATAGAGGGCGGCAAGCGTCGCATTGACCGCGAACAGGCCGATGGTTTTGTCCGCCACCAGCGATGGCACATAGAGTGGCCGACCGCTATCGCCGCGCATCTCGAACAGCGAGGCAAAGCCGGAAGCGCCCTGGATAAGATCGTCATAGGCCTGGCGATGGGAATATTCGCCGCCCTGACCGAAGCCGGCACAATGGACGTAGACAATATTCGGATTGACCGCCTTGACGCTTTCATAATCCAGACCGAGGCGTTCCATGCCAGCGAGCCGGACATTGTGAAAAAACACGTCGGCATGTTTGAGCAGTTCCAGAATCACCGCCTTTTCATTTTCATTCTTGCCGTTGAGTGTGATCGATTTCTTGTTGCGGTTGAGCGAAGCAAAAATCGGACCGAGATCACCGGTCGGGCTGTCACCGGCATGGCGCATCATGTCCCCGGCAAATTTGCCGTCGCCATTTTCGATCTTGATGACGTCGGCGCCCATGTCGGCAAAATTGAGAGTGGCAAACGGCCCCAGGACGACGGTAGACATATCGACGATCTTCAAACCCTTCAGAGGCCCTGTCGGTTCCGTATCCCACTTTAGTTCCGGCCAGCCGCTCATCCAATATTCTCCATTTTAGCTAGTGCATGATTCCCTGATGCTGTTATCAGGTTTAATCGATTGATGAACTGTTTATTTTGAGGGAATTAGGATGAAATTGGCAGATCCCAAGGCACCGGTGCTGATCGGTGTCGGCGAGTCTAGCGGCGCGAAACTGAAGCAATCGCAAGGGCTTGAATGGCCATCGACGGTTGACCTTGCCTCGGCTGCGGTGAAACAGGCGCTGGCCGATAGCGGCGCTGCTGAAAAGCTGGCCGCGTCGATTGATTGCCTGCTTTCGATTCGCCTGTTCCACGACAGCGGTCTGCCGCATGATTTCGGATCGCCGGAGAATCATCCTGAAGCGGTCGCCACGGCGGCCGGTCTCGACCCCGCGCATCTGCTCTATGGCGATGTCGGGGGACAGAGTCCGCAGAAACATCTCAACAAGCTCGCCTGTCAGGTGCATGACGGCGAATATAAGGCGGTGGTCCTGTCCAGCGCGGAAAATATGGGCACCGTCAAACGGGCCCGCCGCAGCGGTCACAAGCTGGACTGGAACCAGTCGGCGACCCGCGAGATGACCGATCTGATCACGACGGAAGACAAGATGCTGACCGCCTATGAATGGCGGCAGGGCATTATCAATATGCCGATGGCTTACGGCATTGTCGAAAATGCCCGGCGCGCGCGGCTGGGGATGGATCGCGACTGCTATGCGCAGGACATGGCCGAATTGTGGGAAGCCTTTGCCAGCGTCTCCCTGACTCGCGAACATGCGCAATTCGCGCGCAACTGGATGGCGGAGGAATTGCTCGCCAATGATCATGGCAATTACCGGCTCAATGACCCCTATCGCCGCTGGATGGTGGCGCAGGATGCGGTCGAGCTGGGCGCGGCGGTGATCCTGACCACGGCCGGCCATGCGGCAGAACTCGGCATATCCGAAGACAGGATGATCTATCTGCACAGCGGTGCCGATGCGAGCGTGCCGCTGATGAGCCTGCAGGACGATCTGTCGGTATCCCCGGCGATGCAGGTCGCTTTCCCCAAGGCGCTGGAACTGGCGGAATTGGAAGCCGGGGATCTCGGCCCGATCGATATTTACAGCTGTTTCCCCGTGGCGGTGTCGCTGGCAATGGATGCGCTCGGTTCGCCGGACCGTTCGCTGGCTTCCTATACGCTGACCGGTGGCCTCAGCTTCTTTGGCGGCCCCGGTAACAGCTATAGCGCCCACGGCATGGTCGCTTTGGTCGAGGCGCTACGCAAGGACGGCGGCAAGCCCGGGATGATTTCGGCCAATGGCGGCGTGATCAACAAGGAATCGGTCGGCATCTACGCTGCGCAGCCGGTCGCAGGCGGCTGGTCCCCCGACCGGATCGCCGAGCCGGTGCGGATTCCGAAACCGGATCATGTGAAGCCGGACCATTTTTTCAGCGGCAAGGCAGTGATCAAAAGCTATGCCATGCCTTATGGCAAAGCCAGCCGCGGCGCGGCGAGCCTGTGGCTGGAGGACGAGCAGGGATTGCCTGCCATCGGAATCTTGCCGGACGCGCCGGAGGACACCGATTTGATTGGTCTGGCGGTCGATGTGGTCACCGCCGACGAACGCAATATCGCGAAGCTTAGCGGATAGTCTCGATATCCAGCAGCTCGATTTGCGGCGTCCAATAGCCGTCCCGGCAGGGTTCGTCCTTCGCCAGATCGGTTGACAGATATTTGCTGTTATTGTCGGCGAAGATTGTCGCGACCGCCTTGCGGGTTCCGTCACTGGCGGCTGGTTGCTGTAAGGCCACGCGGAGGGCGGCGACCAGATTGATGCCGCTGGAAATGCCGACGCCGAGACCGAACTGGCGGAGCAGTTGCTGCGCCATCAGGATCGCGTCGCCGTCGTGCACGCCGATCACGCCGTCCAGTTCCGACAGGTCAAGAAGGGCGGGGATGAACTCGTCCGACAGGCCCTGCACCCGGTGCTGACCGCATTTATGACCGACCGACAATGTGGGTGATTCAATCGGCTCGACCGGATGGACGGCGATGCTCGGGTCGCAGCTCTTGAGATAGCGCCCCATGCCCATGATCGTTCCGCCGGTGCCGACGCCAGCGACAAAGCCGCCGAGCGTTCCGCCGTCGGCGCTAATCTGCTGCCAGAGCTCGGGGCCGGTCCCGTCGGCATGTTCGTCGGCGTTGACCGGGTTGGAAAATTGGCGCGGCAGATAGGCGCCCTGCTGGTCCAGCTCTTCCGCCGCCGCCATACAGCCGAGAAAGCCGCCCTCGTCGCGGGAGACCAGACGCACATCGGCGCCATAGATCGCCAGCGTGGCGCGCCGTTCGGCGCTGACCCAGTCGGGCATGAAAATGGTGACAGGATGACCGAGGGCGCAACCAATGGCGGCAAAGGATATGCCGCTGTTGCCGCTGGTTGCCTCGACGATCGTCTGGCCGGGTAGCAGATCGCCGCGCCGGATCGCGTCTTGCAGGATCGCCAGCGCCATCCGGTCCTTGATGCTGCCGGAGAGGTTATACATCTCCGCCTTGGCATAGATCGTAACTTCTTGCCCTTGGCGGCGTGCGCGCAGCTTGATGGCGGGTTTGTTGCCGATAAGGGCGGCAAGCGATTGCAACCTGTCTTCCCGCGCGCGTCCTACAAAATCAAGCATTACAACTTCCCCTGTTCTCATATGCATCGAGTTATGATGCCGGAGGCATGGGAAATCCTTGTCATTTATTGGTAGTATCTCGAAATTTATGTGATAATAATCTACTTATGATCAAAGATGTCAAAAATATTGATGATAATGACCGAAATATCCTGAAAGCCTTGCAACGCGACGCCAGCCTGTCGCTGGAAAATCTGGCCGCCCAGCTCAGCCTCTCGACCAATGCCTGCTGGCGGCGGATCAAGCGGATGGAAGCAGACGGCATCATCGCCCGCCGGGTCGCGATTGTCGATCCGGAATCGGTCGGCCTGTCGATGACCGTCTTCGTCGCCGTGCGCACCAGCGACCATAGCGACAAATGGCTGACAAAATTCGCCGCCGCCGCCTCGTCAATCGAGGAAGTGGTCGAATTCTACCGGATGGCCGGCGAGGTCGACTATCTGCTCAAGCTGCTGGTCCGCGATGTCGCCGATTATGACCGGGTCTACAAGAAGTTGATCAAGGCGGTTCCGCTCTCCGACGTGTCGGCGAGCTTCGCGATGGAGCGGATCAAATATGAGACGGCGGTGCCGGTTTGAGGGTGTTTTACAACGTCGTTTAAACGTCTTGCCATTTTCATTCCCTTGTTTGGCGTGGTCATATTTTTGGGGGTGGCCGGCATCATAGCCCATGCGTAATATAGAGCGGACAGGGAGGCGGATATTTCAAGCATCACCATCATCGGTCCGTCCATTTCTCCTTTTGTGACAAAAGTGAAAGCGGCAACGGCCTACAAGCGACTGCCGTTCACGCATCGGGAATATGTCGGTGTTGCCGAACTCAGAAAACTGAACCCGCAGACCGGCAAAATTCCCATCGTCCTGTTTGGGGACGAGGTCCTGTTTGATTCCAGCCTGATCTTGCGCCGGCTGGACGCAGAGCAGCCATCACCGCTTTTGATCGCAGAGGATCCCGCGACCGCAGCCCGGCAATATCTGTTGGAAGATTGGAGCGATGAATCGCTGTACTGGTATGTTCAGGCGCTGCGCTGGAGTGACAAGAACGAGCCGCGTACGCTTGCGGAAAACCGCAAATTCGTGCCCGCCCCGCTTCGCCTGTTCGCGAAACCCATTTTGCGGCGTCTGGTCGGCAAACAGCCTCAGGCGCAAGGGCTGGGGCGACTGCCAGATGAAATTCTGATTGCCGAGCTCGCGCTGCGGCTGGACAATCTTGTAACATTGCTCGCGCAAGGCCCGTTTTTCTATGCAGATAAGCCCAGCGTCGCGGATTTTGCGATTTACGGCGTCAGCACCACAGGGTTTTCCGGCGCGATTCCCGAATTTGCCGAGGCCTTCACAAACCGGCCCGCCCTTGTGGAATGGCGCTCGAGAATGGACGCGGCGATCAGCTGTTGAGCCCTGGTCGCGACTGTCCGCTTCGGGAGTTAGCTGCCAGCCAAGCCAAGCCCGTCAAACCGTTACCACATCCTGCCGGAACCTCTCGATTCAATAAATTTCTTTGAAAAAAGAAAGTTACATGCAAGTCTCCGTCCGGGGGGACAAGTTACATGGCCAAATTGGAAAGACCATTCGGTGTATGGACGGCGACTGCGATGGTCGTGGGTACGATGATCGGGGCGGGTATTTTTGTACTGCCGGGGCGGCTCGCGCCGCTTGGCTGGACCGGTGCGGTCAGCTGGATCGTCGGCGGCATGGGCGTATTGGCTATTGCCCGTATCATCGCTGATCTTACGATCCAGCGGTCCAAGGAGCCTAGCATACTGACGATCTGCGGGGACATTCTCGGGCTGCTTCCGGGGCGGGTGATCGCCTGGAGCTACTGGGTTTCCCTGATATGCAGCCTATCGGTGCTCGCGATGGCCGGTGCCGCCTATCTGCTGCATCTGTTTCCGTCGCTTCCCGACGGCCCCCTGGAGCAAGCGATCGGCGGAACGGCCATTGTTGCCGCATTGACCGCGATCAATATCCGCGGCGTGCGCAATGCCGGAAATTTTCAGGTGATCGCTACATTGCTCAAGCTCTTACCGCTTGTCGTTGTAATTGGAATCGTCGCGTGGCTCGCCGTGAGCGCGCCGGCCACCTATAGCCAGGCGCCGCATGCTCCCTTTTCGACGGCGTCGCTGACGCCAGCCCTGGCGATAACATTTTTTGCCCTGCTTGGCTTCGAATCCGCGGGTCTGGTGGCGGAACGGGTGCGCGACCCGGCTCGCAACGTCGTGCGTGCCACATTGCTGGGTCTCGCGCTGGTGCTTGTCATCTATATGATCGTGAGCACCGGTATCATGATGGCAAGTCCCGCGGACGAACTATCTGCCAGCTCTGCCCCGATTGCCTATTTCGTCACCCGGTTTTTCGGGCCCTGGGCGGGAGATGCCGTTGCGCTATTTGCCGGGATCTCCGCGATCGGTTGTATCAATGGCGTAATTTTGTTCCTCGGCGAGCTTCCGCTGGGCATGGTCCGCGACGGCCAGTTGCCCGACTATATGGCGCCGACCAACAGCAACAAGGTGGCGGCACAACCCTTGCTGCTGGGCAGCTTGCTGGCGATTATATTGATGCTCGGGAGCGCGACAGGGATTGGCGAGCGAGTGCTGGACTTCCTGCTGCGGCTGACAACCGCTTCGGCGATCTGGTTTTACGCAGCCATTTGCATCGCCGCTCTGGTGGTGCGTATTCAGCGAACCCTGGCGGTGGTTGGCCTCGGCTTCTGCTGTTGGGTGCTTTATGGAACCGGCTTGGAAGCGGGCGGCCTCGGCATCCTGCTGATCCTGGTGGCGGTGCCGCTGCATTTCCTGATCGGCGGACGGACGCGTGCCCGCGGGACGGCTCCTGCGGGCTGAACGCCGGGCGAGGTCGACTATATGCTCAAACTGCTGGTCCGCGGTGGCGCCGACTATGACCGGGTTTACAAGAAACTGATCAAGGCGGTGCCCTTGTCCGACGTGTCGGCGAGCTTCGCGATGCACCGGGTTAAATATGAGACGGCGGTGCCGGTTTGAGGGGGCTGCGGATCAGGTAAAGGGTTACTCCGACAACATCAGTGCCCGCTTTGGGCGTACGGAAGCGGGCACTGGGAAAAGTGTTGGTTTTAATCTGCTAACGACCATTTGCGGACGTTTAAATATTCGGCCAATATGGCGCGATGAATCGCAAGAGAATTATTAGCACACTGGGATTGGTTGTTATAGGTGTCCTCTTTTGGCCTTGGCTTGGCAATCCCGCCGACTTCGTAAAATGGGAAGATCGGTTCAGAACTTCGATCCCCATAGCCTTTATCTTGGGTGAACCTTGCGAAACCCAAGAAGGAAACACTATTTTTCGCGACACTAGCCCCACATGCTATCGTTTCAGCGCTGCACGCGAATATAACGGAGTCTGGCTCTATGAATTTGAGGGTTCAACCTTTGTCGAGGGTGCGGGTTCTGCACCTGAGAAACGACCGAAGGACGAACGTTCGGCTTGGCTGATGTATGATCCGCCAATGGGACTCGCAGGCAAATATGATGAACAGAAAAAATGCTATGTCGTGTCGGCCTTCCGAATGAGATTCATCGGCAGAGAAAGGCATGGTCGTGGAGGGCATATGGGCCTCTCAAACAAAGTAGTTTTGCCCACTCAAATGATCAAACTTGAGCCTCTTCCTTCCCCGGATTGTAGAACATACTGAATTTCTAGTTTCCAGCGAGTTTCCGGCCTTCAAAGACTCGCAGGGCCTTGTCCGGCTTCCGCAACACAGCGAACGCCAAAATCACCTCATAGCCAAACCCGTCAAACCGCGACAACATCCTGCCGGATCGCGCCGAAGATCGAATGACCGTCCGCATCCAGCATCTGGATTTTCACCGTATCGCCAGCGCTCATGAAGGGAGTTTTGGGCGCGCCGTCGTTGATCGTTTCGATCATCCGGATTTCGGCGATGCAGCTATAGCCAAGGCCGCCTTCGCTGACCGGCTTGCCGGGGTCGCCGTCGGGGCCTTGGTTGGACACGGTGCCGGATCCGATGATCGTGCCGGCGGACAAAGGCCGGGTCTTGGCGGCGTGGGCGACCAGATCGGCGAGGCTGAAGGTCGCATCAACGCCGGCATTGGCGCGGCCGAACGGCTCGCGGTTATAGTCGACCTGCAGCGGCAGATGGATGGTCGCACCTTGCCACGCGTCGCCCAGTTCGTCGGGTGTCACGCAGATCGGGGAGAAAGCCGTTGGCGGTTTCGACTGGAAAAATCCGAAGCCCTTGGCCAGTTCGCCGGGGATCAGGTTGCGCAGGGAGACATCATTGCACAGCATGACCAGCTTGATATGATCGGCGGCGCCTTTGGCACTGACGCCCGGCGGCACATCATCGGTGATGACCGCGACTTCGCCTTCCATGTCGCAGCCCCAGTCCGGATCGCCGAGCGGGATATCGTCGCGCGGGCCGAGGAAGGCGTCGCTGCCGCCCTGATACATTAGCGGGTCGGAATAGAAGCTCTCCGGCACTTCGGCGCCGCGCGCTTTGCGGACCAGTTCGACATGATTGATATAGGCGCTGCCGTCGGCCCATTGATAGGCGCGGGGGAGGGGGGATTCTGCCAGCCGCTCGTGAAAGCGTTCGCAGGGCACGCTCTCATGCTCGACATCGCGGGAGAGCGCTTCCAGTTTCGGCGCGCATTGCTCCCAGTCGTCCAGCGCCGCCTGCAGGGTCGGGGCGATATTGCTCGCTTCGCAGCAGCGGGTGAGGTCTTTGGAAACGACGACAAGGCGGCCGTCGCGGGTGTCATTTTTCAGGGTAGCGAGTTTCATGTGCGTTCCTTCATCCTGCTCCGTTCCCCCGCGAAGGCGGGGGCCCATCTCCGACCATTGCCTCTAGCGGAAACTTCGGGAGATGGACTCCTGCCTACGCAGGAGCACAACATTGTTCAATGCGAAAACTAATGCTCGTCGCGGGCTTTTTCGTGTAGCCAGGCGGCATGTTGTGGTGCCTTCTTGGTGCGGCTCCATTCCTCGAGCATCGCCGGAGCGACGCGTCGCAATTCGGTCATTTCCTCGTCCGTCCCGATATCGCAGGCCAGTTCCAGCCGGTGGCCGTTTGGATCGAAAAAATAGATCGACTTGAAAATTCCGTGATGGGTCGGGCCGAGAACTTCGAGACCTTCGGCTTCGGCATTGGCTTTGGCCGCCATCAGGTCGTCGAGCGAATTCACCTTGAAGGCGATATGCTGGACCCAGGCCGGCGTATTCTGGTCGCGGTCCATGTCCGGCTGCTCGGGCAGTTCGAAAAAGGCCAGGACATTGCCGCCGCCGGCATCCAAGAAAATATGCATATAAGGATCATGTTCGCCGGTCGACGGCACTTCATTTTCGGCGAAAGCGAGCTGGAAATCCATGCCCATCACGCGCTTGTAAAAATCGACCGTTTCCTTCGCGTCCTTGCAGCGATAGGCAACATGGTGGATGCCATCGATCTTGGGGGCGGCCATTATACCGGCTCCTCTACATTGAGCACCCCGCGCGAGACCTGATCACGTTCGATGCTTTCGAACAGGGCCTTGAAATTGCCCTCGCCAAAACCGTCATCGCCCTTTCTCTGGATGAATTCAAAGAAAACCGGTCCGACCTGTGCTTCGGCGAAAATCTGCAAGAGCAGGCGCGGTTCGCCGCCTTCTGTTGTGCCGTCGAGCAAGATGCCGCGCGTTTGCAGCGCGTTTACGTCCTCGCCATGGCCGGGCAGACGGCCGTCGAGCATCTCGTAATAGGTGTTCGGTGGCGCGGTCATGAACGGCACGCCCAATTCCTTGAGCCGGTCCCAGCAGGCGACCAGATCGTCACAGATCAATGCGATATGCTGGATGCCCTCGCCGTTGAATTCGCGCAGGAATTCCTCGATCTGGCCCTTGCCGCCTTCGCCTTCTTCGTTGAGTGGAATACGGATCTTGCCGTCGGGCGCGGTCAGCGCCTTGGAGGTCAGGCCGGTATATTCGCCCTTGATGTCGAAGAAACGAATCTCGCGGAAATTGAACAGGGTTTCGTAATAATCCGCCCAATATTTCATCCGGCCACCGTAGACATTGTGGGTCAGGTGATCGATGATCTGGAAACCAGCGCCAACGGGATTGCGGTCCACACCCGGCAGATATTCAAAGTCGATATCGTAGATCGACAGATTCTCGCCCCGTTCACCGCCATCATAGCGGTCGACCAGATAAAGGATCGCGCCGCCGATGCCGCGGATCGCCGGGATATGCAGCTCCATCGGGCCGGTGTCTACGTGCACCGGCTCTGCGCCTTTTTCGAGCAGATAATCATAGGCTTTGCGCGCGTCTTTCACGCGAAAGGCCATGCCGCAGGCCGACGGGCCATGTTCGCGGGCGAAATACCAGGCCGCCGATTTGGGTTCATAGTTGATGATCAGGTTGATCCCGCCCTGCCGCCAGAGATGGACGTCCTTGCTGCGATGCTGGGCAATTTCGGTGAATCCCATGACTTCGAACACCGGCTCGAGCACGCCGCGCTCGGGCGCGCAAAATTCGACAAATTCAAAGCCGTCGAGACCAACGGGGTTTTCAAACAAATCAGCCACAAAAATTCCCTTGCTATAATATGTGCAATGATGCGATATAGTAACAAATGAAACTATAAAGGGTTCGGCCCGGGTTTGCAAGTGATTTGGCATTTTTCCTGTGCGAGAGCCGGTGCCGATTTAATGAAAATCGCGTGATTTTGGCAATATTCGGACATTGCGAGGGTGACCGTGGCGGGGATAGGCGGGTTGCGGCCCCGGCGGTTCGTTCTCTGCAGCCCGCGCCGCCCACCGGTCTTCGTTGCGATAGATCGGTCGCTTGACCTCGTCGGCCCGGGCCATGGGCATATCCGGCCGGTCCCGATCGGTGATCTCGTCCAGCATGAAGGTATAATCCTCGACCCGGCTGGTCATCAAATGAGTCACGCCCTCGACGCTGCGCTGGACCTCTCCGGTGGCAAGCATCAGCCGGGCGGCCATGACCGGACGGCGCATTTTCTCAAAGCGGCTGGCCCAGAGCAGCAGGTTGGACACACCGCTTTCATCTTCCAATGTGATGAACACGGCATTGCCCTTGCCGGGCCGCTGGCGGATCAGCACGACGCCGGCGACCTTGGCCTGTGAGCCATTTTTTGCCTGCGCCAGTTCCGCGCAGCTGAGCACGCCCAATTCCCGGAACCGTTCGCGCAGAAATTCCATCGGATGGCCTTTCAGGGACAGGCGGACGCTTTGATAATCCGCGACCACATGTTCGCCTTTGGTCATCGCCGGCAGGCGGGCGTCCGCTTCCTGTCCCAGTTCCTTCGTCTGTGCCGCCTCGAACAGCGGCAGCGTATTGACCGGCGTCCGGCGCACTTCCCACAGCGCCTGCCGCCGGTCCAGCCCCAGCGACCGGCAGGCATCGGCATCGGCAAGCAGGCGCAGCGCGCGGGCGGGGAGGTTGGCCTTATGGGCCAGTTCCTCGATGCTGCGGAATGGCCGCGCGGCGACAATCTGTTCGGCCCAGGATTCGCGAAAGCCGTCAATCTGGCGCAGACCGATGCGGAGCGCGGGGGAAGAGGTGGAACGCCGTTCGTCCTGAGCTTGTCGAAGGACGCTTCCGGACACGCTGGCCAGGGGCTTCGACAAGCTCAGCCCGAACGGATTTTTTGACACATCCTCCTCCTGCTCCTCGACCTCCACCCGGTTATCCCAGTCGCTGAAATTCACATCCGGCTCCCGCACCTCCACCCCGTGCTCGCGGGCGTCGCGGACCAGCTGCGCTGGCGCATAAAATCCCATGGGTTGTGAATTGAGCAAAGCCGCCGCGAAGACCGCCGGATGGTGGCACTTGATCCAGCTCGAGACATAGACCAGCCGGGCAAAGCTGATCGCGTGGCTTTCCGGAAAACCATAGCTGCCGAACCCCTGAATCTGCTTGTAGCAGCGCTCGGCAAATTCCCGCTCATAGCCTTTGGCGATCATCCCCTCGACCATCTTTGCCTCGAAATGGTGGATCGTGCCGACATTGCGAAAGGTCGCCATGGCGCGGCGCAACCTGTTGGCGTCGCCGGGCGCGAAATCGGCGGCAACAATCGCCAGCTTCATCGCCTGTTCCTGAAACAAAGGTACACCAAAGGTCCGGCCGAGCACCGATTTCAATTCATCCGGATCATGCGGCGGCTTGGGCGAGGGCAGGGTGATTTTCTCCAGACCCGAGCGCCGCCGCAAATAGGGGTGGACCATATCGCCCTCGATCGGCCCGGGCCGGACAATCGCCACCTGAATCACCAGATCATAAAATTCGCGCGGTTTCAGCCGCGGCAACATATTGATCTGGGCCCGGCTTTCGACCTGGAACACGCCGATACTGTCACCCTTGCACAGCATGTCATAGGTCGCCGGATCTTCGTGCGGAATGTTCTGCAGCGTCCATTTTTCCTCCCCGAAGCGTAGCTTTGGGGAGGTGGCGCGCCGAAGGCGTGGTGGAGGGGCCTCTGGTTGAAACCGGGCCCCCTCCACCACGCTTCGCGCGGTCCCCCTC
>Ga0209345_10003490_pt1 | contig 16161 bp, 22 predicted proteins | sample Cruoilmetagenom7_FD_187294 | JGI IMG/M metagenome (GOLD analysis project Ga0209345, IMG submission 187294) | Oil polluted marine microbial communities from Coal Oil Point, Santa Barbara, California, USA - Sample 7 (SPAdes) (version 2) | ecosystem: Environmental > Aquatic > Marine > Oil seeps ... | reverse complement strand
GCAAAACGATTGTAAATATAACGTGGGAAATCATCCATCCCCATAAACGGAGGTTGTTCTATAATTTGGCTGAGCATGAAATGCCAAATATCCACAATTTCCAATTTCACTTGTGCCATATCCGGCTTACCGTCTTTCCACCATTTGTACCCGGCATGATCCATCAGCTCGGCACATTCAATCCAGATGCAGCGGTACCAAGGGCGACCACGGGTAATCCAATCGGGATCAATTTTACAGTTAATCTGATTCTGGAGAGTCAACATGGTATATAATTGCCGTTTAATCGTTTCTTCTAACATAATCTTATTTCCTGTTTTTGTGATTTAGGTTTATCCAATTTTGATAAACCAGATTGGGAACTGGTGTGGAACACCCTGCTAGGAATGCATAGTGGGGATATTTACACCAACAGCTTGAACATGGCGCTCAACTGCTCGGGGGAACAATTGTCAACCTCACTCAACACTTTGGCACCGTTATCAGCCATGATAGCTTTCGCTTCTTCACGACCGACAGATTTGGAGTAGGCTTTAAGTGCTGTTTTTACTGCCTCAGCTGTTGGGGGTGGGGTACTATCGTCATCCAGACCGTCATCATCCAGACCGTCATCATCCAGATCATCATCGTCGTCAGTATTACCATTGACCTCCGGCCCGGATTCCCAACCAGCAATGGCTTCAGCATATTGGGATTCTTCAATGGCAGCCATGCGTCGACCAAGGCTTGCCGCTGCTTTAACGCCCAATTCATCAAGAACATCATTGGCAAAGTCCTCACCATGTTCTGTCTTGGCTGCTTTAGCTGCCTTTTTAACGTCGGCTAATGTTGGTCCGGTTGCTTCAGCTTTGGTTTCAGCTTTGGCTTTGGGTTTTGGCTCAGCTTTGGCTTTTGGTTCAGCTTTTGGTTCAGCTTCGGGGGTAGCGCCATAGCCGGTTATTAATAGGCTGTTGACTTTATCAATCAATTCAGCGTTTTCGGGGGTGAGTGCCACTTGGTACGTTACAAAGTTGTTCATAGTGTTTACCTATTTAAAGTTGATTAATGGTTTAACTGGATACCGCATCTAGCAGGGGCGTCCAGCGGCGGCTATTGTTACATTGGGATATACGGGAAAGCAAGCATAATTGTAATTGCTTTTGTACGTGTTTAAACCTTATACTGATCGCCCACTTAATACACGGTCTATATTTAACAAGGAATTACCAATGGAACTAACATTAGAACAACTTGAAAAACACAAAAAAGAAATACTGGAACAGCTTATAGAAGACGCTGGTTCTGTTACCCACCTTGCACGAATGCTCAATATAAACCCCATGACCCCCCGTGGATGGGTAGAACGAAACTCCATTAGTAAGGCAGGGGCCAAGTTAGTTGCGGATCATCCTACCTTGGGTGAGTATTATAAGGCGATAGATTTACGACCGGACCTGTAATTTACTCTACTATATGCTAACTCCCCTACTACGCGAGGCCGAATATGATAGTAGATAAAGAACAGTTAAATCCCTATTTAGAACAAGACTCCGATCTAATAACACTCAATGTATGGAACAAACAAACAACCGATAAGAAAGGTAAGGTACAAGTCCGAGGAAAAACACCCTTATATCCAAATTGGACTAACTCAGAAAAGAACATAAACAAAACCCTAAAAATGGCCGATAAGAGTTTCAATGTCGGTTATCGTTTAGGCCCACACGATTTAATAATTGACGTTGATGAGCGTAACTACAAAGAAGGTAAAGACTCGCTCCAGTTGTTATGTAAATTCCTGGGGGTGGATGATCTAGGTGATACCTGTCCAACAGTAATAACGGGCAGCGGTGGTTTTCACTATTATATGGTTAAACCAAAAGGCGAACTCATCCGTGAGACTATTGAACAATTCCCAGGGATTGAATTTAAAACAATGGGTCGGCAAGTGGTAGCCGCCGGTAGCAAACATCCCAACGGCACATACTATGTGTGGGATGACTTTGCCCCCGCGCTAAGTGAGCGCCCCGATGCGCCAACCAAGCTAATAAAGCTGCTACATTATAAGGCACCTGAAAAACAGGCCAACAGCGGCACGATCAACGGCGATCAACTGGCTAGGCTATTGGAACAATTACCAATAACCGACTATACAGACAACGGCCAATGGTTCCCCATACTATGCGCCGCGCATCATGGTACTGACGGAGAGGGGATTGAAGAGTTTCTAGATTGGTCATTGGCTGATAGTAGCTTCAGCGAAGATGAGCATCTCATTCGTTGTCGTTGGGCCAGTCTTGGTGAAAAACCAAAGCAGACTACAGTCCTAAGCCTTTATAAAGAGGTACTCTCACATGGTGGAACGACTGCTGTAGTTACCGCCAATGAGGATTTCAAAGACTTTTCAGATGACGAGGGTGATTGTGATGGAACTAATAAGCACAATAACGATGAACCTAATGACAATGATAATTCTTACCGTGGCCATAATCGCACTAATATTAGGGATAATATTCCTGGTGATGACGGTTATATGGTTGATGACGATTTTAGTGATGTCTATACGGAACCGGATGTTAAGGGTAGCTATAAAGAGGGGCTGGCGCTAGACCTTGCTAATGGCTTATACCCAACGGCAACCGAAGAAGAGATTATTGTCGCTATTAGGGCAGCTATACAGAGCGGCACCATTGAAAAGGTCAAAGCACTGGATACCATTCGTACCAAGCTAGGGTGGACTAAGGGGCAGTTGACCGAAGTTATCAAACAGATACAAGAACGTATTGCCGAAGACCTTGGGCGTATGTTGGCCGAAAAGACACTTAATATTAAGTTCCATAAGGGCCGGGGCTTGGTATTGAGTACCAGTAATCAATTCTGGAAATATAACGGCACACATTGGATCATAGTCACCCGGTCATTCGTTGGAAAGATGGTTACCCAAGTATTGGACGCCATGCGCGACAAAGTTGACATTAATGTAAAGGAAACCAGTATCGTCAATGAGGCTGTGTCTATATTAGAGCGGCTAGTGGCAGTAGACAACGACATGTTAAATTTAAGGGGTCGTCCTAACCCAGTGGTTAACTGTTTAAACGGCGAGCTATGGATAGCGGATGACGGCACCGCCAAAATGCGCAAACACAGACCAGAAAGCAATTTAATACAAGTCCTTGAAACGAAATACAGTCCAGGGAGTGAATGCCCCTTGTTTGATAAATCGGTACGTGAGATATTCAGCCGGTTTAAAGACTGTGAAGATATGGTGCGCCACTTTGAAGAATATATGGGGTTCGTGTTACACCCCGATAAACGCCCTGCTAAATGGTGGTTATTCAAAGGCCCGGGCGGCGATGGTAAAACTACCTTGCTGAAGATTATGTGCGGGATGCTAGGCGACGCCGTACTACCCGAAAGCATTGCTAAGTTCGGTGACGCCAAAGGGTCTGACAATCACGCCACGGCCAATGTAGTCGGAAAGCTATTGGTATATGACGATGACCTCAGCCGCAACACACTACTCCCCGACGGCCCCTTAAAACAACTAAGCGAAAGCGGTGAAATGACAGCCAATCCAAAGGGTACCCCCGCCTTTAGATTTAGAAAGTCTTGCGCTGTTACCCTATTAAGCAACGGCTACCCCAAAACAAAAGACCTAAGTGAAGGGTTCCGCCGCCGCGCTATGGTCATACCATTTGACCGCTCTTTTCACAAAGAAGATAGCGTAATCCTTGACCTAGCCGAGCAAATTATAGACCGGGAAATATCAGGGGTACTCAACCGGGCACTGCAGGGGCTACAACGTTTACGCACCCGGGGGGATTTTAAAGAACCCAAAAGCTGCGAAATGGCGCGGGAAACATGGCTGTCTGAATCCAACACAGTGGCCCTATTTAAGAGGGAACACATAATACAAACCGACGACCACATGGACAAAATATCCCTTAGCGACGTCTATAGCGCCTACTCATATTGGTGTGTTGATTATGGTATTAATAACGTTTGTACCAAGCAACAGCTTAGGACCACTCTAGAAGACCTTGATCTTAACTACGGAAAATTAGCAGGTAACAAATCTGGATTCAGGGGCGTTACACTAGTTCCGAACGAAGTAAGCGACTTTGATGGCGTGAATGAGGGTGCTAACAGTGATGATGATTGGGACTTGTGACGCACTCAGTCATCATCGTAACACATGCCTCTCGGTTATAATGAGTATATTTCTGAGGCATGTTATCGCTCCTTTTTTAAGGATAACTGTCGGTTATGGTTTTTGGTTATTTTTTGAGCATCTTTTGTTTTGGGCTGGCAGTAAAATTTTGATAACTTTGATAACTTTGATAACTATTTAAGGGTAAAAGGTATTAAAGTTATCAAAATGGACAAAAGTATTGATAAGGCGCGGTAAAAGTGATTTTTTTATATATATATAGGGTTACCCCCCCCTGATTTGATAACTTTGATAACTTTGATAACTCAGGCCCCGGCTGGTATGACTATCAGCGATTGGTATGGTTTTAGTTCCACCGATGTATAAGGACACTTAGTTTTAATAACCTTTTGTAAAAACGGAAATGATGATGAAACCTAACAACATAATGATCGATTTGGAAACAATGGATTTAATACCGGGTGCCGCGATTGTATCTATTGGAGCAGTGGTGTTTGACCCCCGCTGTAACATCGTAACGGAAGATACATTCTACGTTGAACTAGACTGGAAGGCCCAAGGGCGATCAACAAATGATGATACGGTTGAATGGTGGGGCAGGCAGTCACCAAAGACAAAGGCTGCGCTCAATGGTACAATCGCATTGGAAGAGGCTTTGGATGACCTCAGCTTTTGGATTCCATCCGGTGCTAGTGTATGGGGCAATGGCCCTAGCTTTGATATATCTATATTGGAAGACGCATACCATTCACTCGGTGAACCTACCCCATGGGAGTTTTGGAACGTATATGACTGTCGTACGATTAAATACCTATACGAGTCCTCCCAAGGCGGTTTTGATAAAAAAGTCGGGGGTAACGCACATAACGCTTTACATGACGCAAAATATCAGGCATCGTATGTATGTGAGATGTGGAAAGCAATTTTAAACAAAAGGAAATAGATACGATGTTTTCAGAGGAAGTCGTTTTAACAGTGGTAAACATAATCGGGCTAGCGGTTTTATTTTGGATCGCTAAATACGATATGTCGTCACCACTGTTAAAAAAGCGATGTGAGCATTGCGGATACAAAGGTAGGAATTGGACTATCGTGGCAATCGGCCATGATAATTTTACATGGGAACACAATTGCGAGGAAGAAGCATGAAAAATGAACAAATCGTAACAATCCAGCTGACTGGCAAACGGCTCAAAGCACACAAACTCATATCCATTATTACAATTGCAGTCGGGCTGGTGGTCATATTGTCTAGCTCAGGCTCTGTCTCAGACCCGTCAGGGCAAGTTATTGGAAGTTTAATGGCCTTGGTAGGGGTAGTACATTTGGGAGTCACACGCGTCCGCATATGGTGGAACCACAAATGAATAATTTTAACGAGATTAATGCCTAGGATCGCCAAATGTTAATTGACAAGGTTATAGATGAAGTTTTACTGACTGAGTATAAGTACAGGCGCAAGTACAAGAAAAAACCCGATATCGTTATTTACATGAGGTATGATTTCTTCAACGCGTGCCTCGGTGAAACTGACAAGTGTTTTGATTTACCTACTGCTGACCATGTTGGATTCGCTATTAAGAAATTGATAGCTGGGTACCCGGTGTTTCCTGTACCCTCTCATCTCGGTAAAAAACCACCCAACCTCAGGATCGCTGTTACGGATAAGGGGGCCAACTAACGACTAAATTTACACATCCATCAATATGATTTACAGTAGGGGGAACCACTTGGCCGGGAAGTAGAAATTTTAAATGGGAAATAAGAAATTATCCATTAGTGATTTGCGAGAGTATATCAGGAAGGGGGAAGTGACCGACCCACTGGTATTCTTGGAATCAATAATGATCGGCCAAGACCCAAGATGTTTATCTAGCATCTATGAGCTCATTCTAGAGATACAAGATTTTACCAATGGTGACATCGGCCCTAGCGAATGGGCTGAAATAGTCAACCACGTACAAGACCGATATAAGTATAAGGCAGTTACCCTCAACGAATCCACTCAAGCGGCGAAAACTCTTAGCGAGTACTTGCATCCCAAGCGGAAGCAGATTGATATCGGCGATGCGAACGGCGAAAATGGTCATGCGGGGGAACACCCCCTAACCGAAGAAGAGATTGACCTATTTAAAGAGAAATTCAACGATGAATTCTGATGATCTATTGGAACTTGACGTGGTTGATCGTTGGTCGTTTAATGAACAGCGAATGCTGAAGTATATGCTTGAACAAGACGGTATGCAGTTCATGCGTTACTTTTTCAAGTTACGCGAAGGTAATAAGATGCTGTTAAACTGGCATCACTATGCGATTGACTATGTGCTCCAGGCGGTTGTGGATATGAAGATCCCCCGGCTAATTATTAACATCGCTCCAGGTTATACCAAAACAGAACAGGCCGTGCTCAATTTCATTGGTCGTGGCTTGGCGTTAAACCCTCGCTCAAAGTACATCCACACTTCCTACTCGGGTGAGTTGGCCCAAGAGAACTCAGCCAAAATTAAAGAAACGATAGATTCGGTTGAATTCCAACAGCTATGGCCAATGGATATAAGGGTTGACAGCAAGGGTAAGAAACGGTGGTTCACTGAGCAAGGGGGTGGGATGATGGCCGCTCCGTCTGGTGGCCAGATAACGGGATTTAGAGCGGGGCGAATGGAACCGGGTTTTACTGGAGCACTAATAAACGATGACCCACTTAAACCGGAAGATGCGTACTCCGCGATCAAACGGAACGGTATTAATAATCGCTTCAATAACACCATGCGATCACGATTAGCGGTTGAACATGTACCAATGATCAACATAATGCAGAGGATACACGAGGATGACCTTTCTGGATTCCTGCTTAAGGGTGGGTCGGGGGATATATGGCATCATTTGGTGATCCCTGCTAATTTAACCTACGAAGCGATGAATCTACCATATCCGGAGGATTACACTCACGGTATTAAAATAGACCTTAATGGTATTTTATCATCGTTACATGGTGGTGCTCCCTATGCTTTTTAGTACCGAGATGATCCTAAATATGCCGACCTCTGTGCAAGTTGGCGATCCCTTATGGCCATTTAAACACACCCCAGAACAACTGCGAGTTCTGGAGGAGGGTGATCCGTATACTTACTCCAGCCAAATGCAGCAAAATCCAAGCCCAATGGGCGGGGGTATGTTCAAGGATAAATACTGGCGATATTATGACGTGCTCCCTCCCGATATTTATATTATACGGATTTACGGAGACACAGCTCAAAAAACAGCGGAGCGGAACGATTATAGTGTGTTCCAATGTTGGGCCAAATCAGCGACCAAGGGTGTATTTCTAGTTGATCAGTGCCGGGGTAAATGGGAGGCTCCGGAATTAGAGTCCAAAATGGTAGAGTTTTGGAATAAGCACAAACCCACTCAATTTAAACGCATGGGGGCACAACAGGTAAAAGTGGAGGACAAAAGTTCCGGATCTAGCTTAATCCAGTCTATTAAGCGCGATTATATGATCCCAATTGAGCCGATCCAACGTAACACGGATAAGGTATTACGTGCGATGGGAGTTGTCAAATACTTTGCCAGTGGGTTTATCCACATCCCAAAAGATGCTGAATGGTTACACGACTATAAAGAAGAATTCCGTAAATTTACTCCCTTAATGACGCATAAGCACGATGACCAAATTGACCCGACGATGGATGCAGTAGAAGATTTAATTGTCTTTGAAGAAATGGGCTACAATGAGGGAGCACTAAAATGATGGCCGACTATCAAGGGAATAAATAATGAGCAAGCTAAGGAAAAATTACGGACCTGTGTCAAATACTTCTGATTGGATTATCATGGCAGGTACCGATGACGGTAGCCCAACAGGGGATAATAATGCCAATGTAGATGGATCGGTAACCCCCGTTGAGTTTTTTATAGCGCCTGAGGCCAATGCTACACTTGAGATATTCGCTGTTAGTATTGAAATAAGCGACGCCGGGTCACCCTCGTTAGGTGATTATGGTAATGTCCAAGGGCCATTGGCCAATGGTGTGGTTGTGTTTCAAACTAAGGATGGCGTAGAGATACCATTGAGTTCCAAGCTGATGGAAAATAGGGATTTGGTGATACTCGGACCAGAGTCATTCCGAATAGAGTATAGCGGTAACATACTAGTAACAACCTACGAGTTCAATCTACGTGAAACTGCAGATAATGGTATTACCATACGAGGCAAAAATGGAGATAGGATTGGATTTAGGATATCTGATGATTTAAGCGCGTTGATCAATCACAGTATAACATTCAAGGGGTTAATGTATGTTCAGTCTTAAGGATGGTTATCGTTAGTTAACGGCTTCATGGTGTTTCGCTAATTTGAATTTATAATTTACCAATAGGACTAAGAACAATGCACGAAAGTAAAGCAACCATAAGCACCGATGAATCGGCCCTGCTAAAAGACGGGCTTGAAAACCTAATCGCACAGCTAGGCACAGAAAAGGATAAACGGGCTAATTCCCATTTCGTCAATAACCGCCGTTTATCCATGGACGGAAATCGAGATGAGTTGGATGCACTTTACCGCACCGACTGGTTATCGGGTAAAGTCGTTGATATTATCCCAAATGATATGACGCGTGAATGGCGTGAATTCAACGGCGATATCGATCCTAAATTGGTTAAGCGATTGGAGAATGAGGAGGCTCGTTTGGATTTGGTCGGGTCGTTTAATTTGGCGCATAAGTGGGCGAGGTTATATGGGACGGCCTTTATCGTAATGTCAATTGACGATGGTCAGACCCCCGATATGCCCCTCAACATTGATACAATCAAGAAAGGTAGTTTACGCCATATCAAAGTTATTGATCGCCATCGATTATCCAATGCTGATGTCGTACCAACCGCTGATCCGCTAAACAAGAATTTCGGAATGCCGGAATATTATCGCTTTAATGAAACCTCAACACGGATACACCATAGCCGGGTTATGCGATTTGACGGTGTGTTGTTACCTTATGAAGAGTTCCGCCGTAACAATTACTATTCCGATTCCGTGCTTGACCGCTTATATGAAGCCCTCATTAACATGAATACGGTAACGCATGGTGCGGCAAGCATGGTATATGAGACCAATGTGGATATCGTACAGGTAGAAGGTCTAATGAACTACCTACAGACGACCGACGGTGAAACTCTACTCCGTAAACGTTTCGCTCTAGCAGGGATGCTCAAGTCCTTCAATAATATGTTGCTACTGGATAACAAGGAAACCTTTAATACCAAGACCAATACCTTTGCAGGTTTGCCTGATTTGATAGACCGATACTCCCAGTTGTTATCCGCTGCTACCGATATCCCGGCCACTCGCTTACTAGGTAACTCGGCCAGCGGTATGAATGCCACGGGCGAGGGGGATCTTAAAAACTATTATGATATGATTAGATCGCTTCAAATGTCTATTTATCGCCCATTGATTGATGACTTTGATTTGATTATGTCCAAGAGCATGGGTTTATCGGAAGATATAGATTTGTCATACGAGTTTACATCGCTATTCCAGATGACCCCTAGAGAAACATCAGATATGGGGTTGGTTAATGCCCAACGTGATCAAATTTATTTAGATAGAGGTATAATCACAGAAGCAACAGTGGCCAAAGACTTAAAACAAAACGGCACATATACCAATATCACCGATGAACATATTGCAGACTTAGAAGGCGATGAAGATGATTTTGACACCGATACCGACGACCTTGAATTTGGAAAACAATCGGGCGCTGAGGAAGAGGAAGGCGAAGAGGGCGAGGCCGATAAAAGCACCGAAGAACCCGGAAGTTAGATATCGCACCCAACTTAATGGATTGAGTTCAAAGCTACGAAAGCAGACTAACCAATATATCATACCATTACTCAGGGAACTCCAGCCTGAGTATGTGGCTGATGCCTATGCCAAAACATTATCAGAAGTGTTTGAAAGGTTGCGCCGTAGCTATGTTGATATAAACGAGAACGCGAAGATTGTATCTAGTTCTTTTGTTAATAACACCAACTCGGTCAACAAGCGGCAATTCTATTCCTCTATTGAAAATGCAGTGGGGGTTAACATGCAATCCATTATCCAGAATGAAGCACTGGAAGACATATTGGTTGCCACCACTAGCGAAAACGTGGCATTGATCCGTTCTATTCCCGATGAGTATTTTAAGAAGTTAGAATCAATTGTCTATACGGGTACCACCCAAGGCAATAATGCAACCTCTATGATAAAAGAGATTCAAAAATTAGGACATAGTACTACAAAACGAGCAAGGTTAATCGCAAGGGATCAAACCTCTAAATTGAATTCAGCCCTTAATCAGAAGCGCCAAACAAATCTTGGCGTTGAGGAATATATTTGGCGAACGGCGGGGGATGGCAGGGTACGTGAAAGCCATGCGAATAAGAATGGTAAAATATTCAGATGGGATACACCCCCGAAAGATACCGGGCCACCCGGCCAAGACATTCAATGTAGGTGTGTGGCCCAACCAATAATCCCAGTTTAAATTAAATTCTTAATCCGCTTATTATGTTTGTTTTATTTACGAACTTGATTTATTATTGTGAAAATCATCGGATTTCGATATGTTTTTAAAAGACCGCCTCCAGATTACCACCGAACGGGAATACACCGACGAGGGCTTCTTAAAAGTACCCGCACGGATATCCCGCATTGGTACCCAGGAATATCAAGCGGTGGAAATGGGTATTACCGATAAACCACCCGGTACCATTATAACTGTTTATCGTCCTGAAGAAGAAGTATTCTCGGATAAATCATTATCCTCTTTTGCGACTAAACCAATCACTGACAACCATCCCCCCGAGTTGGTCAATTCTAAAAACGCCAAGCAATTTTCAGTCGGCCATGTTGGGCCGGAAGTTATGCGCGATGGTATGTTCGCCAAAACAATACTCCATATCACTGATGCTGATGCCATCTCTAAAATTGAAAGCGGTAAAGTAGAGCTTTCAAACGGCTATACAGCGGACATTGAGTGGAGCTCAGGAGTTACTCCGAATGGTATTAATTATGATGCTATTCAGAGGAACATTAAGGGCAATCATGTTGCCATCGTTGAAAAAGGTCGTGCCGGTCATGAATGTAGACTTGCCGACAATTTACCCACTACTGGAGATAAAGTCATTATGGCTAAAATCGCTATTGATGGGGTTGATTATGAGGTGACGGATCAGGCGGGTCAAGCGGTTGGTAAACTGCAAACTCGTCTCCTTGATGCCGAAAAAGAAGCCCAAAAGAACGCGGAAGAAGTTAAGAAGAAAGTAGATGAAATGGAGGAGAAGGATGAAGAATCCAAATCCGAAAAAGAAGCTCTTGAATCTAAGCTTAAAGATGCAATTTCAAAAACCCCAACGGGTGAAGCACTTGACAAAATGGTGGCTGATCGCGCTGCCCTTGTCGCCCAAGTACAAAGCATCGCACCGGACCTGAAATGGGAAGGTAAAGATACATCCAGCCTGAAGAAAGAAGTCGTTGCTACCAAGCGACCTAATATTCAGCTAGACTCAGTATCCGATGGTTATATTGATGCTGCTTACGACATGCTCGTTGAAGAAGCTACCAATAACACCCAACAAACCCTGGATGATGAATTCACCAAGCAAGTGGCACACGGTGATGATTCCAAACAGGATAACCGACCTGAATCCATCATCGCTCGTGAAAAAATGATGGCCGATAGCCAAAACGCCTGGAAAAGGAGTAATAAGTAATGCCTGCTCAAACGTCATATTCATCAAGACAAGCGGTCGCATACATGGGATTGGTTTTTGCCCAATTCGTAAGCGATATTATTTCTCGTTCTATTGAAACTGCAGCCGGTGCCGGTTTTGGTATCGTGGTCAGCCGTGGTACAAACGCGGACGCTCAAGCGGTAATCGGCGGCACTACTGGTATCCTCGGTGTTACCATCCGTTCCTTAGATCGTGAAGGTGCTGCTAATACGGGGGCCATTTCATACGCTGAAAAAGAAACAGCCGGTATTATGAGGGAAGGCTATATCTGGGTTACTTGCCCCAGCGGTTGTGTACCCGGTGATGCGGTTAATTTTGTAGAGGCCACAGGCGTCCTGGATTCAGGTGCCCCCTCTGGTACAGGTGAAACAGGTTTAGACGACTGTTTTTGGGATTCAACTGCCGCTGCTGGTGAGCTTGCCGTTCTTCGTGTTAAGAACGTTGAAAACATCACTGCTGGTACTTAACGGGGTATTCTTAGAATGAAAAACTTTAAATTGAAAGACGGTTCAATCGTCCAAATGGATGGGGCTTCAATGACCGTTGTTAAGGGTGCGACTCGCCTTACCCTTGATGGTGCCATTGCCCGTAATGTCGGTGAAATGTTTGATGCTGATGGTGCTGTATTTTTCCAACGCCAATTGGAGCACATTAAGGCTCGCAGCTATGATGTCCGTTATGCGGAACTCAAAGCACGTAGCTTGTTCCCAGTAAGTAACGATGGCGGTGCCGGTATTACTAGCATTACCTATCGCACTTATGACCAATCAGGTTCTGCTAAAATCATCAACGCATACGCCGATGATTTACCTCGTGCTGATGTAGCTGGTAAAGAAACAATTATCCCGGTTCGTTCGGTTGGTGTTTCTTACGGTTACAATCTTGACGAAATTGAGTCTTCACAATTGACCGGTTCCGCTCTTGATCAGCGCCGTGCCAATGCCGCTCGCCGTGCCAATGAGCAAGTCGTAAATGACGTCGCTTTCTTTGGTGATGCTGAATCAGGCCTTCCCGGTCTGTTTGACAATCCCAATATCCCAACAGGTGCAGTGGTCAATCCAGGTAGCGGTACGGAGTGGATTAACAAAACTCCAGACCAAATCTTATTTGATGTTAACGATCTATTCGCTGATATCTTTGAGACTACCAAGATGGTTGAGCAGGGTAACACCTTGTTGATTCCACCCGCTCAGTGGTCGTACATCATGTCCACCCCCCGGGCCACCAATAGCGATACTACTATTGGTCAGTTCTTGATTCAAAACAGCCCTTACCTCAACAGCTTGGAAGATATTATTCCACTCAACGAGTGTATGTCTGATAACAATCCTGAACTCGCAGCGGATGCAATGGTTGCTTATGACCGCAACCCTGATAAACTCCAATTGGAAATCCCAGTTGAGTTGGAAATGCTACCAGTGCAACAAAAGAACCTTGAGTTTGTTGTTCCCGGTCGCTCACGTTTGGGGGGTTTGAATATTTACTACCCTCTATCACTTGCTATCGCTACGGGGATTTAAATCATGGCCGGGATTATTAACAAAACAGCTCGTCAATTTAACATTAAAGTGATGGGTAAGAATGGTCACCGTGTGACTGTTCGTATCGCCCCGGGTTTTAATGTCGTCAATGACGATCATTGGTTACCTTGTAAAAATGACCCTTACGTTAAAGGGTTAAAACGGCAAGGTAAAATTGATTTTGGTAAAATCCAAGATGATATGGAGCTAGAAATGGATCCAGACACTAAGGCTAAATCCAAATCTACCCCTCCTACGGCTCCCGCAAAAGAGTCGTGATTACATCCCACCTTTAGCCCATGTGGCTAGAGGTGGGTCTTTTCCATTGTGTATTTAAATAGCGATAAGTGCCTAACGGAAAAGGCAGCGCAAAGAGGTGATAATGGCGGCCGGGCGGATAATGAAGGATATGGGTGATATATCCGAAGCACGATTATGGAAAACATTAGATTCAATAACCGAAAGACTCGGTGGTATTGAATCCCAGTTATCCGATGTTGTTAGATTGGAAGAAAAGATTATAAACCATGAGCAGGCGTTAAAACGCTATGGGAATCGTTTAGATAGCCATGAAGTAAGAATACGTGACGCTGAATTATGGCAAGCCCATTACGGAGATAAATCTTCTGTTGAGCGGCTTATTACTAACGTCCAAGAAGAGCTGACAACTTTACGGGATAATGTTTCCGCTATCCAGAAGGACGATAATGTCGTTAAGGGGCAACGTGATGTCGGTAAAGAGGTTTTAAAATGGATATCAGGCGTGTGCATGGCATTAGCCGTTTTTATGGTAACTAGGGGGTCTGGGGAATGACTGTATCTGTTTCTGATTTTAAAATTCGATTCCCTGAGTTTTCAGACGATATCGAATTTCCTGATCCCCGTGTTCAATTTTTTATAGACGACACCGAGCTTTATATTGGAACAGATGAAACTCGCTGGGGAAATAAATACGATGCAGCTCAGGTTTATTTGGCTGCTCATTTATTATCCGTCGGTACAAGCTCAGAAGCTTCTGGTGGTGTTGGTGGTGGCGTTGGTGCTAGCGCGGGACCAATTGTTTCAAAGTCAGCTGGTGGTGTGTCAGTGGGACGTGCGTCATCCAATAAAACCTATTCAGATGAAGATGGTTTTTATATGAACACGGTTTATGGGCAGCAATTTATTCTAATAAGAAACCGATGTTTTGCTGGTATTTTGGTTGCCCTGTAATGGCCAAGTCAAAAACAAAAATTATAAAGTCACCGAAGCGAGCCCTAGCGGAATTAGACAAAATCAATAAGAGAATGTCTGGCCCTGATAATGTGAAAGTCGGCCTTCCCAAAGGGAGTAACGCTTATCCAGATGGAACTTCAGTTATTATGGTCGGTGCCGTGCATGAATTCGGTAGCCCTACCCGGGGGATTCCCCAACGTAGTTTTTTACGTACCACGGTTAATGAAAAAAGACGTAGCTATAAAAAGCTATTTAAATCATTATCAAAGAAGATTGTCGATGGTACTATTACCAAAGAAGAAGCCCTTGGAACTTTAGGTTTGCAATTACAGGGTGATGTCCAGGGTAAAATATCCGACGGTATATCCCCAGCGTTAAAATCCAGAGAGGGTACACCGTTAATAGACACTGGCCATTTAAGGCAATCTATAATCTTTAAAGTGGGTGAATAATGCCAATTAATGTATCGGAAGCCTTAGACGGAGACACTGCTGAGGTAATAACAGTCAGTCGTACGACGGGCGGGTACGTTAATGGATTGTATGTTAAAAACCCACCTACTACATTCAAAACCTTGGCCAGTATGCAACAACCTTCCCACACTGAATTACAGCGTTTGAAGGAAGGTCAACGAGATAAAACTTTATTTAGTTTCATTTCAAAGAAACCATTATTAACAGTAAATGAAAAAGAAGGTTTACCCGCCGATACATTTACCTTTAAGGGTAACACTTACGAAGTCATAAACTCGGGTGACTGGTCTTCTTACGGCCACACCTCCGGTATCGCGGCTCAATTATGATAGTAGAAGAAACTGTCAATAGGTTGTTACGGGACACAGTAGATCTTATACTGGCCACCCCCGGTTATTCTATTCGCGCGAAACAAGACGCCCCACGGCCACCCGGTGCCTATGCTGATGTTGATTTCCTTAGCGATACTTCCGTCGGTTGGGAGCAACATGAATTGGAAGATAATACAGGTGACCTAGATATTACGGACACGATAACAGGCCCACGAGAAATGATGATGTCCATCGGGTTTTATAAGGATGGGGCCATTGATAATTGTCGTAAAGTAAGAACCGCTGTTACCCGTGAGTCTATTCAAGAATTATTTAGTCAGGGTGGTATTGCACTTGGTAGGCGTTCTGACGTTAGAGAGATTTCCGAACCGTTAGAAAGCGGATGGGAAGAACGGGCACAGTTCGACATAGTGCTAAATACTACGGGTTCTGATTCCGATATAATTCGTTCCATCAGGAGCGTTGATATTGGAATGGTATTTGAATCTAATGGTTTATCTTACAATCTAAACATAGAGGTACAGTAACATGACAATCCCAGTTTCTAGCGTGGTTAATGTTAGCGTCGCTATCGGTGCTTCGTTTCCAGCACGAGCCGGGTTCGGTACTCTTAATATTGTTACCGCCGAAACTGGTGTTATCGGTATAGCAGAGCGAATTCGTTCCTACCAAAATCTTGACGGGGTGGTTGC
>Ga0209345_10003489_pt1 | contig 16168 bp, 16 predicted proteins | sample Cruoilmetagenom7_FD_187294 | JGI IMG/M metagenome (GOLD analysis project Ga0209345, IMG submission 187294) | Oil polluted marine microbial communities from Coal Oil Point, Santa Barbara, California, USA - Sample 7 (SPAdes) (version 2) | ecosystem: Environmental > Aquatic > Marine > Oil seeps ... | reverse complement strand
GCGTAAGTTTTCAGTAAGTGAGCGGCTGTGACAGTCAACACGCTTTCCATCCAACGTTGACTGAAGGGCCTCTGATCTTTGAAGAATTCGCGCATGCTCTATCGACTCCTGCACCGGTGGCGCTGGCTTGGCGCCTGGACACTGGCCAACCTGCTGCTTACCTGGATGATCTCGCTGCGTTATGTCGGCTATATCCAGCCCGAGGGGGCCGAGCAGTGGGGCTACCTGCTGATGGTTTTCCTCGGCCATCTCTCGCTGCTGGTATGGCTGGGAGCTTTGCCGATGTTCCTGCTGGCCACGCTGTTGCGCGGCATCGGGCTATGGCTGATGACCACCCTGTGGGCGAGTGGCCTGCAGCTGTTGCTGCTGCTTGATACCTTCGTCTACGCTCAGTATCGCTTCCACCTGAGCGGCTTTATCCTCGACCTGCTGCTCAACGCCGGGGGAGATGTGTTCAGCTTCTCATGGGTCGCCTGGGCACTAACCGTCGGTGGCGTGCTGGGTATGTTGGCGGTGCAGGGAGGTCTCGGGCTGCTGTTCAGGCGACGTCCACCTTCACGGCCGGTGGGCGCAATGCTGGTAGTGAGCTTGTTGGCCCTGCTGGGGGTGCACGGTTGGCATGCCTGGGCGGATGCCCACTACGACCGCGATATCACCGGCATGACGCGTCATGTGCCGGTCTTCTATCCGGCCACTGCCAAGCGCTTCTTCGCCAAACAGGGGTGGGTCGACCCCCAGGCGGTGCGCGATCGGGTGGATCTCAAGGCGACGGAGGGAAAGGCGCAGGGCCTGGTCTACCCCTCCGCGCCGCTGAGCTGCTCGCCATCGGTGTCTTCCGACAACCTGCTGCTGGTGCTGGTAGATGCCCTGCGTCACGACATGCTCACTCCTGAAGTGATGCCGAATCTTTACCGGTACGCCAGTCAACCCGGTTGGTTCAGGGCGCGTGAGCATATCAGTGGTGGTAACTCCACCAAGGCAGGCGTCTTCAGCCTCTTCTATGGCCTGCCAGTCACCTACTGGGATGCATTTACTGCCAGCCAGACGCCCCCGGTGCTGATGGAGCAATTCGAGGCTGCCGATTACCGCTTTCAGGTTCTCTCTTCGGCGACACTGGTGAGCCCTGCCTTTGACCGTAACGTTTTTGCCGGTCTCAAGGATGTCTCGCTGAAGCCAGCAAAGGGCGAGCCCTGGGAACGCGACCAGCAGATCACCGATGATTGGCTAGCCTGGATGGACAAAGAAGAGGCAAGGTCAGATGAGCGGCCGTTTTTTGGTTTCCTGTTCTATGACGCCGTGCATGGCTACAGCCATCCGCCAGACTTTCCGCGGTTCACGCCCTATTGGGAACATATCAACCACATGAGCCTGGGGCCTGGCTTTGATCCCGAACCTTACTGGAACCGCTATCGCACGGCAGCACGCTATGTGGATCAGCAATTGGGACGCGTACTCGATGACCTGGAGCGCCGTGGGCGGCTTGAGGATACTGCGATAGTGATTACTGCCGACCACGGAGAGTCCTTCAACGAACATGGCAAGAACTACTGGGGACATGGCAGCAACTACACGCCGGAGCAGGTTCAGGTTCCGCTGGTGATGCATTTGCCGGGACTATCCGGTGGGGCGCTGGAGCGGCGAACGCACCACGCCGATATCGCCCCGACGCTGCTCGAGGAACTGCTCGACTGTGAATCGGCTCCTCAACACTACACCCTGGGGCAAAGCCTGTTGGACGCCGACCCCCATCGCGACTGGATGCTTTCGGGCAGCTACATGGGTTATGGCATCCTGATGCCCGACTACCAGGTGGCCGTGCATCCCACTGGGGCCTTCGAGGTCTATGACTACCGCATGAACGAACTCGACGATATCAAGCTCCAGCCCCGGGTGTCGAACGAGGTACTCAGGGCGCTGTCGAGGTTCTATCGCTAAGACACCAAGGATGGTGCATTGCAGGCTTTCATGATCTTCTCCCGCGAGCTTGGTATTGATTCCTTGAAAGAGGGTTGTTGGCCGTATTTGCGCTTAATAGCAAACTAGCGCTTGTAGGAAAGCATCTACTAGAAGCGCTCAAGAGATGGCGCAATGAATACGATGAACAGCGCCAGAAAGCCAAGTATCCCGAAGGCATAGTGCAGAGTGACAAAGTGGGCGGTAAAGCCAATCAACGGCGGCCCGAGAAGCATGCCGCCATAGCCCAAGGTCGCCACACTGGCGATAGCAACGCCGGGGGGTGTGTCGGGATCGTTCGCTGCCCGCGAAAAGGCCAAGGGCATGATGAGTGCGTAGCCGATACCGAGGAAGAAAAAGCCAAGCAGCGCTGCCATGAAATTGGCGGGAAGCACGGCAAGCAGTACGCCAAGGGCGGCCGAACACCCGGCGAAGCGTGCAGCGGTCGCCGGGCCTAACCGGGAAATTACGCCGCCCCCGATCAAACGCATGATGACCATTGCCAGCGAGAATACCGCGTAGCCTATGGCTCCCTGGGCTGTGGTCGCCGAGGTGACGGTGACCAGAAACAGAGCACTCCAATCGGCAATGGCGCCTTCGCCCAGAGAGGCGCAAAGGGCGATGATGCCGACCCAAAGTAGCACCCCATGGGGTAACGGAAAGCGCTTCGCACCCGCCGCGCGCGGCCTCGTTTCAGACTGCCAGCCGATGCTCCCCAGCAAAATCGTGCTTACGTACATTGTGATGCCGATGAGCGAAAAGTGCGTAAGCAGCGACAGATCCAGGCTGACTGCCATATAGCCCGCAGCGGCGCCGACTCCCGCCCCCAAACTCCACATGGCGTGAAACGATGACATGACCGGCTTTGCGATGAAACGCTCCGCCTCGCCGGCCCAACTGTTCATGGTGACATCCATGGCACCATGGCCGGCACCGAAGAGAAACAGTGCAGCAGCCGTCAACCAGAGATTGAAAGCGCAAGCGATCATCACTAAGGCAAGGGTATAGGCGACCGCAATGGCGAGTGTCGCGCGCGCGGCGCCAAAAGTATCCGACGCCCTGCCAGCCAGCGGAAACGAAATCAGAGCGCCGGAAGCAAGCACGAGCAGCAGTAGGCCGAGCCAGCCGCCATCCAGGTTGTGGTGCTCCGCCACCGTGGGAATGCGCGAAGCCCAGGTACCGAACAGGCCACCGTTGAGAAAGAACATGGCGGCGACAGCGAGCCAGACGCGTCGAGGACTAGGCATGCACAACCTCCATGGCTGAGCTACCAAACTCCTTCACTTCTACCGCCTCTGCATCAGTGATCAGGCAATCAATATCTTCGATAGCGACTGCTCTATGCCGTGCGCGTCGTCCAATTTTCTCACGAGAGGCCAGCACCAGGGTGCTCTTCGCCGCCCGGGACATGGCGTGTTTGAGGTACGCTTCCTGCAGGTCGTCAGCGCTGAGTCCAAATTCGGCATCCAGACCGCAGGCGCCGAGTATGGCGATATCCGCATAGAGGTTGGCAGCGGCAAGTAGCGCAGTATCACCGACATTGACCCCGCCGCGCACGCCCAACTGCCCCCCCAGCATAAAGACCTCGACGCCATTTTTTTGGCAGGCCACCGCGACCCAAGGGGAGGGCGTCATTACCAGCAGCCCCGATTTTGGCTGTAGTCTCTCGGCGAGCGCGAGTACCGTGGCGCCGCCATCAAGCAGTAGGGTATCGGCGTGGTTAATGAAGTTCGAAGCCCGGGCGGCAATGGCATCAATGGCCTGTGACGGGGCCTCAACCCGATACTGCAAGGGAGGTGAAGCTGGCGCAGTTGCAACCGCGCCGCCTCGAACCCGTTGTGCTTTGCCTTGCTGTTCAAGTGCAATGATGTCTCGGCGAATGGTGTCCAGCGACACTTCGAACTCAACCGCAAGGTCTTGCGCGATCAGTTGTTCGCCGTTGGCAAGCCTGGCCAATAACTGCTGCTGCCGGGTTTCGGGAACGTTAAGCATTATATCTCCTATACGTTATTTTGCATTTTTATGCAGGTTTGTGCATTTTTTAGCATGTTTTGTGCATGAGATGCTAGAGGCTCGAATAGCATTATTTGCTGCGAGTAGGACAGGCAGCCGCCCGCAATCGATAACGGCAGGAGAAGGGGGAGATGGTCAGGCAGCAAGCCAGACACTTTTAGTTGCGGCGATATTGAGAAAGTGGAATAGCAAAAGTATCTTGGCGGCTACCAGGTTGCAGGGTTGAGACGTTCGCAAATCCCTTCATCTACAACCTTTTTGGCATAGTGTTACTATATAACAGTAATCTATTTCTCAAATACTCCGAACGTCCTGGGTGGGCAGTAACAGCAAGATCCCGAGACAGACGATGGCGGTCACCTGGAACACACCTGTCATTTTCCAAAGGTCTGCTCCCACCCCGGCGAGGGAAGGCGATACCAGTTGACCTGCGGAAATAAGAAAGAAGGTTAGACCAAAACCTAGAGAGGGGGCTTCAGGAAAGCAATAGACACTCCAAATGCCGTATAGCGCGGTGATTAATATGAACGTGGCGCCAAACACCACTGCCGATATGGTGAGCATCAGCATGCCTTCACTCGCAACGGTAAGTGAGGCTATTGAGGTAGCAATGGCCAGCGTTGCCCATTTCAATATCCTAGCCAACCCAAAACGAGTTACCAGGTCGCCGGCCAATCCACCCGCCACACCGGCAATGCCGACAATCATCCAAAAGATCACGCTGCTTGTTTCAGAAAGGCGATTGTTTCCTGCAATCAATTCAACAGAAAATGTCCAGTAAACGGAGGTTACCAGCCCAAATAACAGCGCGCCCAGTAGTAAGCGACGCACCAATTTATCCTTCAATTTGCGTCTCAGCAGCATCAGCATGGGCTCCTGGCAAGCAGGCAACCTATCTGAGTGTTCTTCAAGGGAGGATGGATGGTGAGCAGTGCCGCGCGTAGAGCCCGGCATTATCAACAGGTTCCATAGCGTGGCTGTCAGCGCGATAAACGCAAAACACAGCCAAGCCAGTTGCCAGCGAGAGCCGGCAATGAGTGCCAGGGGGCCAGATACCATTACCCCAAAACTGGTTCCTGAATTAATGATGGCGTAGTAGCGACTCCGTTTGTCAGCGCGGCACAGTTGCTTGATGGCATCGGAAAGCGGTGGATAGGCCAGCCCTGGACTACAGCCGGCAAGTGTCACCCCCAGTGCTAACCACAGCGGGTTGCCTGCCAGTGCGACTAACAGCATACCCAGCGTCGCCGTCATCCCCCCCAATATAATCGGCAGGCGGGGACTAAAACGGCGCACCAGTATTGGGCTGACCAGCGTTGCCAGTAGATACCCCAAATAGGAGGCACTACCGATCGCGCCCACTGTTGCTTGGTCTAAATTAAAATCGTCTCTTATGGCAGGCACAAACAGGCCATAGGTATAGCGTGACAGTCCGTAAGTAGAAGCCACAATCAAGAGACCAGCGCCGATAACATTAAAGGGTGAGTTTCGCTTGAGTAAGCTGGGCAGGTACCTGCTCATAGCGCACGATACTGAGCAAGCATTTTGATGGAAGCCTTCAATGCAGCCTCAATAGGCCAATCCTGCATAAAATTCTGTGCTTGTATAATGGCGCCATCAAAAAGCGAATAGATAACCGTCACTAACTCTTCGAATTCACTAGGCTTCATCACTGCCCGATATTCATTCAGCACATAATTGGCGATAAGTTGTCGTACGCGATTCTTGTGGTCACGCACGACGGCTCTAATCGGGCTTTCCTCATTGCTGAACTCACCGGCCATATTGATAAACCCACAACCACGATAACCTTCTTCGCGGATCTGGTCGTACCACATGCTATACATAGCGGCGATACGCCTATCGGCCGATGCATGCTGGGCAATTCGCTCCTTGAGCTGGCGTATCCAAACTTCTTCGCGTTGTTTTAGCCAGGCGATAGCGAGGGTCTCTTTGCTCGGGAAATGGCTATAAAAGCTGGCCTTAGCGACGCCGGACTCACTAATAATCTGATTGATGCCCGTCGAGCAATAGCCCTGACGGAAAAACAATCGGCTAGCGGTCTCAATAATACGCTCGCGTGGCCGGGAGGCCGGCAATGGATCCATCGTCATTGTAAAAATCTCTGAACAGACAGGTCTGTCTATTAATATGGGCAGCCATCCTCAATGCGTCAAGCGCTAAAGGAATCCGATAGTTAGGCGTATGCGTTGATAGCCTGTCTTATCAATGGCTTGGTTATACGCTCTCACGGATGGAAGGAGTATTCCCAAGATCTACCCGCCGCATAAATATATGACCAGATCTTTACTTCAAATCACATAAGCTCTAACAGTGCTCCGGCGGACGGCGATAGGCGCTTGGGGAGATGCCGACTTTGTGGCGGAATACCTGCGAGAAGTGGCTAGGGTTCGAATAACCAACCTCCATCCCGATATCGATGATGCTACGGTCGGTGTGCAACAGCAGGTGACGCGCGCGGCCCATGCGCAGACGGATGAAGTATTGCGACGGCGACAGCCCCATCGCCTGTTTAAACAGCCGACTGAAATGGTATTCGCTCAACTGCGCCGCATCAGCCAAGTCCGCCAGGGAGAAGGCTTCGGCCAAGCGCTGGTTCATACGGTCGATGACACGGCGCAGTTTGTAGGCCTGCAGCGCGTTGTTACGCCTACCCGTGATCTTTGGGGCGCGATAAGTGCGGACAAGATGAACAGCCAGTGCCTGGGCAAGACTGCTGACGAAAAGTGAGCTGGGCTCGCGCCTATCGACCAGCTCCCGCCGCATCTGTTCGAGCAACATCCGCACCAGATCATCTTGTCCGGCGGAGATGTCTAGAAAGCTGATCGGGCTGGCCTGGCTGCCCAGTAAGTGACGGTATGCTTTATCGACCAGCGAATGAGCGAGATACAGATGCATCACTTCGAAAGTGTCGCCTTCTCTGGCCTGCCAGCGCATCTCATACGGTGATGCAGTGCTGGTCAGGTAGAAATCCCCCGCCTGTACCTGCGCCATTTCCCAATTGCCGCCCAAAGAGCGTTCCTCGACGATGGCGGAACCGGACAGCACCATCACCAAGAGCGGCTCGGCTACGGCTGGAACCAGCAGCGGTTCCGTGATGCTGTGATGCGTGAATAGTTGCAGTACCACTTCCTGTAACTCAGCTCGCTGCGGCAGTGCCAGATGCTCGCTCGGCATGCATTCCAACATGGCCTCTGCTGGGATTCGCAGGGTATTCCCAGGAGAAACGATAGGCTCGGGCTTAGTCACGAAGATCTATCCATCAGCGATCCACTCGAGTGAGAGCGTCAATCGACAGCTTAGCGCAAAACTGCGATAGCCGGCGCAAGTCTCCTAAAGCCGCTTCCACCTGCCTGCGCGATAGTCACTCCGTCATCAACGAAAGCTCCCCATGGGGGCTGGCCGGCGAATACCTCGCTTGGCCCCGATTTGGAGAAAAACCATGACTTACAGCATAAACGTTGTCCCGCAGGAAGTTGAAGGCAAGGTCGCGCTGGTAACGGGTGCTGCCAGCGGTATCGGCAAAGCCATTGCTCTGCTGCTGAATGCACGTGGCGCTAAGGTCATCGCTGAGGATATCAACCCCTCTGTCAGAGAACTGGCCTGGCCGGGGCTGATGCCTCTAGTGGCCGACATCACCCAAGACGGTGCCGCTGAGTCGGCAGTGGCTCTGGCGGTGGAGCAGTTCGGCCGACTCGATATTCTGGTGAACAACGCTGGTATCATCATTAACAAGCTGGTGCAGGACATGACGCGGGAAGACTGGGAGCGTATTCAGGCCGTGAACGCGACGGCGGCGTTTCTGCATTGCCGCGAAGCCGTGAAAGCGATGAAGCCGAACAAGTCCGGCGCGATCGTCAATATCGCCTCTTATGCCTCTTACTTTGCCTTCCCGACCATTGCGGCATACACCGCATCGAAGGGCGCTCTAGCCCAGTTGACCCGCACGCTGGCGCTTGAAGTCATTGAGCACGGTATCCGTGTGAACGCCGTCGGGGTGGGCGATGTCGTTACCAATATCCTCAACGATGTCATGGAAGACGGCCCTGGCTTTCTGGCCCAACACGGTGAGGGCGCACCCATTGGTCGTGCGGCACAACCGGAAGAGATCGCTGAAGTAGTCGCCTTCCTGGCGTCAGAGCGCGCGAGCTTCATGGTCGGCTCTGTCGTCATGACCGACGGCGGCATGACCGTCATGGCAGGCTGAGGGAGGCGTCCCACCTCGTAGCCACTTGAGCCAACACATCATGGCGCAGTGGCGAGCAACCCACCCTGGATCAGCGAGGCAAACGTCTTTGCCGCGTCTGCCTCGCTGCAGTGGCCGCGCACCCTCGCCGCCGTGAGTGCATCTCCCGCGCCAATCAGGCCAACGCAGCGTCGTTCGAGTTCGGCATAGGCCAGTTCGCAGTATGGCTAACACCACGGCGAACAGTTGGGCGTAGCCCTGCTGCGATTTCCTTCGATACGTCGGTAATAAAAGGCAGACGCCCGTTTCAGAGCTTGCCGTCCACGATCAATTCGCGGGTGCGTTTGAGCGTCGATAGCAAGGCGGCCTTGTAGCCCTTGTCGCTGTCGAACTGGGCCTGTTCGGCCTGTTCCTCAGTGCCGCCCGGCTCTTTACCGCGCAGGCCGAGGTAGCAGTAAAAGCGAAGCTGGAGCGCCCCCGCCTCGTCCTCGAACAGTTCGTTGATGATCGCGCCTTCGCGGGGGCCCGTGGCCTGGAAGAAAGTGACCTTGCCTTCCGGCTCCAGGGTGATGATCTCGCGCAGATTAGTGCCGGCGATGGTGGCTTCTCGCACGAAGTGCGTCGCGCTTTCCTCTACGACGTCGCAACGGGTGCATAGGCCTTCGGGCAAGAATAGGCGGGCGTCGCGGGCCTTGAGCACCAGGCCTTGCCAGGCCTGCGTGCGGGTCAGAGTGGTTTCCCCTGGCGGGTTCACCGGGACAGTAGCGGTCGAGTAGATCATGGTGAGTTTCCTTATGTTGATTGGGAGTGCGCTGCCGTCAGACTGAGGCCGCGACCTGGGTGGCGAATTCGCGATAAGAGTGAAGGGGGCGACCCAGAAGTGCAGTCAGCCGGTCAACGTCACCGGTATCGGGGAGCATCCCCTCGGTGATGAAACGCTCACTCATCAGGCGCATGTCGTAAGCCATCCAACTCGGCATGTGCTGCAATAGGTTCTGTTCGAACGCGGCGGTATCCTCACCCGGATAGGCGATGGGGCGACCAAGTACATCAGTCCAAATAGCGGCAATTTCCTGACCGGTTAGTGTGTCGGGGCCAACGAGATTGATTCGCTCGACCGGTAGCGGTACGGCTGACTGTTCGCGGCGCAGGAGCTCAAGGGCGGCGACCTCGCCGATGTCACGCGTGTCGACCATCGCAAGGCCCTTACTGCCGATCGGCATTGGGTAAATGCCGTACCCGGTGATTACCTCCTTGATGGTCAGATCGTTCTCGATGAAATAAGCGGGTCGCAGGATGGTGGCGTTAAAGCCCATCTGCTCGATCATGCGCTCCACACCATACTTGCCGGCAAAGTGCGGCACATTGACGTACAGATCGCAGTGGATGACCGAGAGGTAGACAATTCGCTCAATGCCGGCCTCACGGGCGAGATTAAGCGCGATCAGCGCCTGGGTGTACTCGTCGGGCACCACCGCGTTGAGCAAAAAGAGCGTCGAGACGCCGGAGAAGGCATTGCGTAGCGAGTCCACGTCGAGCAGATCACCCTGGACGACGCCAACACTCGCCGGAAAGTTGGCTTTCGAGGTATCGCGGACGAGCACGTGGACATCGGCATCGCGCTTGATGAGTTGTTCGACAACGTGGCGACCGACAGTGCCGGTTGCGCCGGTAACGAGAATGGTCATGATGATTTCCTTGGGTTGCGGGTTGTTGACTGATACTGGTTTGGGCGTGAAGACGTCACGCGGCGTTGAAATGGTCGACGATGTTGTTCAAGCAGACCTTCATGTATCCCTTCCACTGGGTGCCCACGAAAAGCCTGAGCGGAATCGCCGCCAGACCGTTTCTTGCGTGAAACGTATAGGCCCACTTAGCCTGCGTTCCGCCTTCTACGGCCACGAACCACCACTGGCCGCATGCATGCGACATCAGGTGCTTCAACGAAAAGCTCGGGTCGCTGACGCGGTAGGCGAAAAAAGCTGGGCGGTCGTAATGCGTGAGGCTCTCGCGCACGGTACTACCATCGAGAAGGTGCACGGTGCGTGTCGAGCCGGGCCGGTTCCACGGACCAGAGACATCTGACGTTGACGCCACAGCTGGCACGAGCCCGTAACCCGTGAGTATCTTTGGCAGTACGTCCTGTGCAGCAACGAAGTCGAAAACGTCTTTGATTTCGCCAGGAATAAAGCACTCTAGCGTGACGGCGATTCCCGGCCGTGCGGCGCGATGGGCAGCAGGGTCACCACTATTCCCATCCGAATGGTTATCGCGCGACTCGTCGGCCAGGGAAGTCAGGATTAGTGTCTTAGTGCTTTTCATAAGAACTCCTTTGGTTCGGGTTGCGTATGACCGAACAATAGGTGGTTTCATATTCAAAACAAAGACGCTAAATTAGAGACAGTTCGTATCAAATTTGAGACATCATGGATCTAAACGCTCTGAATGATTTCCAACTGGTGGCCGTCCACGGCGGTTTTGGACGTGCAAGCCGGGCCAGCGGCAGATCCAAGGCAACCCTGTCGCGCCGGGTGGCTGAGCTGGAAGAAAGCCTAGGCGTTCGACTCTTCGAACGAAGTGACCGTAGTCTCGAGCTGACCGAAGCTGGCCAACTGCTGCTCGCACGAATTGAGGGGCCAATGCGTGAGGTGGCTGAAGCAGTAGCGGCGGCGCGAGATGGCCTTGATACCCCGAGAGGAAGGCTGCGCGTAGCGGCACCGTTGTTGTTTTCGCAGGTGGCGCTCGGGCGACTGGCTGCCGCCTTCCAGGCGATCCATCCCGACGTGCAGATAGAAGCGGTGGCCGAAGACCGGCTTGCCGATCTCGTCGAAGAGCATTTCGATGTCGCCATCCGCATCAATCCGCACAAGGACAGCATGCTGGTGGGCAGGTGTTTTGCCCGAGACAGACTTGTCTTAGTGGCAGCTCCCTCGGTTCAGCTACCAAAGCAGAGCGGGGATGAGCCGCTCCGCATTCCGGCGATCGTCATGCCGACGTATCGAGAAGGTGAGGTCTGGGCTGTCCAGGATGGCCAACTAACCGTCGAACCACAGCCTGTCTTACGGCTGTCCTCGCTCCTGACGGTTCGAGATGCCGCTGTGGCGGGTGCAGGAGCGGCCATGCTGCCGCAATCCATCATCGGAGGCCTGTTGGAAAGAGGTGAGCTGGTGTCGTGGGGCGCCGCCGGCAATGAAGTTGAGCTTTGGGTTCTGCATACGTCCCGACGTTTGCAGAGCCCCAAAGTCCGGGCCTTTGTGGAGTTCATCTGCCACTATTACCCCAATGGATCATTTGTCGTTCAGGAATAGTCTCTGGGCGCGGTGGGCCAGTCACTGCATGAGTCGCTGGGTTGAGATCATCAATGCCTGTCGCCAGCGTCTCCTTCCTATCATGATGACCACTCTCGCTATGAGGGCCGGCATGACAATGATTGCGCTCGGCTAGGGCATTGATCCAAGCTTTCGCGCGCCGATGGCCTTTGCCGTGAACAGCGGGCTGATGACACCGTGTCTGCTGAGTCTGCTCGTCATTCCGATGGTGTACAGCGGGGTTGCAAAAGGGAGCGCAGTAAACCATTAGGCGCTTGGGGCGATGCCGACTTTGTGTCGGAATACCTGCGAGAAGTGGCTAGGATTCGAATAACCAACCTCCATTCCGATATCAATGATGCTACGGTCGGTGTGCAACAGCAGATGACGCGCGCGATCCATGCGCAGACGGATGAAGTATTGCGATGGCGACAGCCCCGTCGCCTGCTTAAACAGCCGACTGAAATGGTATTCGCTCAACTGTGCCGTATCAGCCAAGTCCGACAGGGAGAAGGCTTCGGCCAGGCGCTGGTTCATAGAGTCGATGACGCGACGTAGTTTGTAAGCTTGCAGCGCGTTGTTAAGTCTGCACGTGACCTTTGGATCGCGGTAAGTCCGGATAAGATGAACGGCCAATGCCTGGGCAAGACTGCTGACGAAAAATGAACTGGGCTCGCACCGTGCGACCAGTTCCCGCCACATCTGCTCGAGCAGCATCCGGACCAAGTCATCTTGTTCGCCGGAAATGCCGAGAAAACTGATCGGGCCGACCTGGCTGCCCAGCAGATGGCGGGATGCGTGGTCGATCAGCGAATGGGTGAGATACAGATGCATCACTTCGAAAGTGTTGCCTTCTCTGGCCTGCCAGCGCATCTCATACGGTAATGCAGTGCTGGTCAGAAAGAAGTCCCCCGCCTGCACCTGCGCCAACGAAGGGCGCGTCCATTGGCCGCGCGGCACAACCGGAAGAGATTGCCGAAGTGGCCGCCTTCCTGGCGTCGGAGCGCGCGAGCTTCATGGTCGGCTCTGTCGTCATGGCCGACGGAGGCATGACCGTCACTGCAGGCTGAGTGAGGGTATGCCGTAATTGGCGAGCTGATGACTTCCTCCGAAGCGCCTGCTCGTCATCCCTGTGGTATAAAGCTACGGTTATAAGGATGCACATCGCATCAACGCCTAACCGGACAGTGAGACACACTGCAAACCTGTGCGGTTGCGGCAGCCATGTGGGTGGCGGCGTTTTCCAACGGCGAAGCCGGCATGCATAATAAGAGCCCGCGTTGCGGGTTCTTATACGTCTGATTTAAGTGTATTTCGCTATCCTACGCACTGTTACGCCAGCGCTATGGCGTCAGCGCCAACCGGGAAGCGCAGCTGGTCTGATGTGTCGTTGGCTGCTTGCCAGATACCTTCGGCCACGTCAGCTGGCTTGGTCACCTCTGATACTTTGTCGAAGCCGGAGAAAACGCGGTGAGCGAATGATTCGTAAGCCGCAGGGATCAATCCTTGCATACGCTGCTGGCCGTTGGCTGCAAAGCTGGTCGAAGGGCCGTACCCGGGAACCACCAGCTTGGCTCGCACGCCGAAGGCGTTGAGTTCGTGTTCCAGGGAAGCAGTGAACCCTTCGATGGCCGTCTTGCTGGCCGTATAGGTTGCAACAAGCGGGAACGGGGCCAGAGTCGTGCTCGAGGTAACGTTTACGATGGTGCCTGCCCGACGAGCACGGAATTGTGGGATGACAGCTTGGCACATGGCCATGACACCAAAGGTATTGGTTTCGAATATCTCTCGAACCGTAGACATGGGGGTGGCTTCGAACGCACCCAACAAGCCGATTCCCGCATTGTTAACCAACACGTCGATGGGGCCGGCGGCCTTCAGAGCAAGCGTGATGCTCTCTGGCTGGGTAACGTCCAGCGCCAGAACGTGGAGATTTTCAGCGTCGGGGAGCAGCTTTGCCCGCGGCGTGCGCATTGTGGCGATGACCTTCCAGTCTTGTGCGAGGAAGTAGCGAGCGGTTTCTAGCCCGTAGCCGGAGGAGCAGCCAGTGATCAGTACTGTTTTCATTTTGTATCTCCAAAGGGTTGAGTTGACTCGGAGAGAACATTAGATGGGTATAGCTGGATTTACGATGGCAAAAAATCCGTATTTATTTAGCGAGAGTCCATATGAGCGACCCACTTTCCGAAGTAGTTAGGCTCCTGACTCCTCGCGCAGCCTTTGCCAATATCATCAGCGGCAAAGGAAGCTGGGCTGTGCACTATTCCGAATACGGAAAACCCAGTTTTTGCATCGTGCTGGAAGGAAAAGCCCTGCTGAGCGTCGACGGGAACGAGGCAATCACCATCAGCGCTGGCGACTTCGTACTGTTACCGACGACGCCAGCCTTTACGATATCCAGCTTCACGCCAGCGACACCGGTTCATATGAACCCCCATCGAGTTGCAGGTAGCACTGCCGAACTGCGCTACGGTGAACAGCAAGGCCACCCTGACATGCGCTCATTAGGCGGGGCGTTTTTATTTGACTGCGCTAACCCAGAACTGCTGGTTTCCCTGCTGCCGAAAGTCGTGCACGTTCCGGGTTCGATGCGACTGTCACAGCTGGTGCAGATGGTGGCTGAGGAATCCTCCGACCAGAAGCCGGGCAGCGAGTTCATGCTCTCCCGGTTGGTTGAGTTGCTGCTCGTTGAAGCGATGCGCTCGGCATCGGCCGGAAGCGCTCCGCCGGGGCTATTACGAGGTCTGGGCGATGAGCGGCTGGCACGCTCCCTTAAGCAGATGCATGAACAAATCGAGCGTTCCTGGACCGTTGCTCAGCTTGCAAGAATTGCCGCCCTTTCTCGTTCTGCGTTCTTTGAGCGCTTCACGCGCATGGTAGGAATGGCGCCGATGGAGTATCTGCTTGCGTGGCGCATGGAGATCGCGAAGGAACTGCTGCAGAACAGCGACCTGACGGTTTCCGAGGTTGCCGAACGCGTTGGGTACGGTTCCAGTAGCACATTCAGCGTCGCTTTCAGTAGGCACGTTGGGCAGCCACCGAGCCAGTTCGCGCGAACGACATTGGCGACTCCCCGGAACATCACTCACAGAGGTGGGGCAGTAGGCTCGACGGGCACGTCTACCGCGCTCCGCTGATTGTGAATGCTGTCATGAGGCCTCTTTTTCGCTCTGGGATAAGGGGTGCTCACATTCTGCTGAGTATCTTCACCGCTTCATCGAAGTGACCGAGTTGTTATGCAGGCAACTAGCGAAACAACCAGACGCGATCTGTTGAAGCTGGTGGTTCTAGCTGGGATTGCCGTGGCATTGCACCAGACGGACAAAGCACTGGATGAGCATGAGGGAGATATTGAATACCTCCGAGATTGCGGTATTTACCGGTTCAGTCCTGTTAAGTCCTCGCTGAGGGCCCGCAGTGTGCGGCGCGCCGATGCATCATATACTTGTGATGTCGCGCGGCGACAACCGTCGAAATATCGGCCGGTTGTCGCCGCGCGATCCCTTCCGGTTGTAAGGGCGATCACAGCGGCCGCCCCCACATCAACAGATGTGCTCGGCGTGATGCCGGCCTGCCGCACCATAGTCGTATCCATGTGAGTGCCGGGGTGGAGGGAATTGGCGATGATCTTTCTTGCGTCCAGCCTCTCTGCCAGGTCGATCGTGTACATGATCTGTGCGACCTTGCTTTGCCCATAAGCGCGATAACCCTGGTAACCGTGCTTGAGCATCACATCGTCGAAGTCGATAGCGCTCTGAGCTGCTGAAGCGACGGTCACAATGCGCGAAGGATTCTCGCCACCGCCCGCTTTGAGCAAGGGCAACAAGCGTTCCGTCAGTAGGAAGGTCGCGAGGTAGTTGATTGCGAATGTCGTTCATAGCCATCCGCGCTTTCTCGGCGCGATCCATCGGGCTTCGAGATTCCGGCATTATTGACAGAGCGTCAAGATGGGAGCATTCCACATGAACCGCATCAGCGAGTCTATGCACGTCGCCAAGATAGGCGAAGTCCGCCTCAAAGAACCGGACGGTTCCTCCAGCCTGTTCGACGACCCGACGGCCAAGTCCATCGGTTGAGCCGGTCACGAGGATTGTCTTGTGTGCGCTCATGGTGTTTCCTTCTGTGCTTCAGATTATTGTCAGAAACATCTTCTCGTATAGGGGGTGGTATTTGCATAGGAACTTCTTTAATTATGGGCGTGGTGCTATACGCCGCATTTGAAGCGGACGCCGACCAAGCCCTGTCAACCTGGCCGACAAACACCTAGCTATCCATTGGTGAAGCTATCCGCCGCTGCTTTCATTGGGCAGTGAGCACGATCTTGCACTGGATTTGGCCTTGCCTTCAGTTCTCCCGCTGCTCGCTATCCACAACGGCCGCCCGCTCAGTGAGAGGACGCCGCCGCAGGGATGACTGGGCGATCGCCGGCGGGACATAGGCCGCTCCTTCCAGCGGCGCCACATCAACGCCCGGCGGGACGATCTCGTCGATCCGGTCGAGGATTTCATTGCTTAACTGCACCTCCGCGCCAGCGAGCAGATCGTCGAGTTGCTTGGGCGTGCGGGGGCCGATGAGGGCGGATGTAATCGCCGGATGCGTCACGACGAAGGCCAGTGCCATGTGGGTCAACGACAGGCCCGCATTTTCGGCCAGCGGGATGAGCTGCTCGACAGCGTCGAGGCTGGCT
>Ga0209345_10003488_pt1 | contig 16174 bp, 13 predicted proteins | sample Cruoilmetagenom7_FD_187294 | JGI IMG/M metagenome (GOLD analysis project Ga0209345, IMG submission 187294) | Oil polluted marine microbial communities from Coal Oil Point, Santa Barbara, California, USA - Sample 7 (SPAdes) (version 2) | ecosystem: Environmental > Aquatic > Marine > Oil seeps ... | reverse complement strand
AGTCGCCTCCATAGTGCACTGCCGGTTCCCCATCCTGGTCGTAGAGATTAAATTCATGCGGCACGGTTTCCAATGCTTTTCGGGCAACATTTTCAGGGATCTGAACTACTTCATTCTCCTCATCAACAATCGCGCCGGCGTCCGCCAATAAGTTTCGAGCTTCTTTGAGGTTGACCTTAACCCCAGGATTGAGCAGCAATTGAAAAGCCTCGTCAATGATCCGGGGAACTAACTCGGATGATAAGATATTTAGCTGCGGCTGCATAGTTTATCTCTCCTCCAGGAGCAAATACTTTTAAGATCAAATTTGCATCGACAATAAGTTTGATATCAATTAAATCTACCTGCAAAAGCTTGTTAAGGCGTGTATACTTAATCAGAGTTATTATAGCGAATAATGATAATAAAGGAATCCATATGAGTAAATACACTTATGCCATTTTAGGAGCAGGAAGACAGGGAACCGCTGCTGCCTATGATCTGGCCAAATTTGGTGATGCCCAAAAGATTTTCATGGCTGATATCGACAAGAACAACGCAGATCAAGCCGCCAAGCGCATCAACCAGCTCGTCGGCCGTACAGTTGCCGAATCTGTCCAGCTTGATGTGAGCGACAGGAGCGCACTGGATAATCTCATGCCCGGTGTGAACGTGGCACTTAGCGCTGTCCCCTACTTCTTCAACCTGGAGATCACCAAAGCCTGCCTGGCAGCCGGTTCCAGCCTGTGTGACATGGGCGGGCATACCGGTGTAGTACGGGAGCAGCTTGCCATGGATGCCGAAGCCAAAAAAGCCGGGATCAGCATTGTGCCGGATTGTGGAATGGGGCCCGGATTGAATGTGACCATGGGTACTTATGCCAAAGATCTTCTCGACGAGCCACGTGAAGTACATATCCTCGATGGCGGTTTGCCGCAAGAACCAATCCCACCCTGGAATTACCAGGCCACCTTCCATATCAACGGATTGACAAATGAACTGGATGGTCAGGCTACTTTTATCCGGAAAGGACAAGTTACGCCAGTAGATACTCTCAGCGAACCGGAATTCATTGATTTTCCACCTTTCGGGCAGCTGGAGGCCGATGTGACCTCCGGTGGCCTTTCCACCTCCCCCTGGACCTTTGAAAGCCAGCTGCAGGAATGGACTAATAAGACCCTTCGATACCTGGGTCATTTTGAATGGCTGCGTGCATTTAAGGAACTGGGATTGTTTTCTGAAGAACCCATTGTAGTCGATGATACCGAGATCATCCCCCGCCAGGTTTATCATACCCTTCTAGAACCCAAGATCAGTGCCCCGGAAATCCGTGATGTTTGCTTGATCCGGGTTATAGGTCATGGACTTAAAGAAGGGAAAGAGACAACAGTGACAATCGATCTGATCGACTATTATGACGAAGAGACCGGCTTTACTGCCATGGAACGTCTGACAGGTTGGCACTGCGCCATCATGATGGGATTTATTGCTCGCGGTAAAGTTCCAGCGGGGGGTATTTCAATGGAAATTGCCGTCCCGGCAGAGGAATTTATGAATGCGGTTTGTGAAAGAGGAATTAAATTCGAAGTTCATTACGCATAAAACCTTGGATCCATCCCTTTGTATATCTGATAGAAGCAAAAGATGTTTGTCGCATTGGCAAACATCTATTATTGAGGTATTTGATATATAGAGAAGGAGATCTGTCAGTTACTCCTGCAACCCCGCGATTCTGATTGTTCACCATTTTCCAACCCAAGTTAATCCGTAAAATAAATGGAAGGAATGACGTCAATAAGAGATAACCTGAAGTTATTTTTCACATTATTTAGGCAGAATAAATGGATAACATGTTCAATCGATATGTCAGTAGTTAGATATTACATTTTTCCAGCACAAAGGATATAGAAGTATGGATTTTTGGTATCGTTTTATAAATGTAATTTTATTGCCGGTATTTGTAGCTGGTTGCAGTCTGTATGGCTACGGCAATATTGACCAGGCTCAATCCGACCCCGGAGATGAAGTGATAGTAAAAGCATCCCCAATTTTGTCTCCTCCAACACTAACAGTTTCACCAACCAGCACAAATTCACCTGTTCCTACAGAAACTCAAATTATTTTTGGAATTGGCAGCGATATAACTATCAATTATCTGCAGGATATGAAGATTACTGGCAGTGAGATCACTTTCCAGAAAGAACTTTTCCCCGCTTCAAATTATCATAAACACATTGTCAGTTATATCTCGGAAGGAAACCAGATCTATGGTCTTTTAACAATTCCTTTTGGAGACTCCCCAAAAGGCGGCTTTAAGGCGATAGTTTTTAACCATGGCTACATTCCACCCAATGAGTACCGAACCACAGAGCGTTATACAGCCTATGTTGATTATCTTGCCAGGAGTGGTTTTGTGGTCTTAAAGATAGATTACCGGGGTCATGGAGAATCCGGGGGAGAACCATCCGGATCGTATTTCTCGCCGGGCTATACCATCGACTCGATTGCAGCATTAAAGAGTTTGCAGATGATGGATATAATCGATCCCCAGGGAATCGGAATGTGGGGACACAGCATGGCCGGCAATCTGATCTTACGCGCAATGTTGGTCGAACCGGATATCAAAGCTGGGGTGATCTGGGCCGGGGCAGTCTACAGCTATACAGACTTTGTAAAATATGGAATCAACGACAACACCTACCGGCCACCTGCTGCGCAGGGTAATCCAGAAGAATCTGTGCACCGAAGAAGTTCGCGGACCCTGTTTGATACCTACGGCATCCCAGAGGATGTGGATCTTTATTGGAATGCAGTGTCCCTAACCAAGAATATCGAATTACTCAACAGCCCAATACAGCTCCATCATGCGGATGATGATCCTGTGGTGAATATTGGCTACTCGTTTGACCTGGCTGGCGTATTACAGGAATATGGTAAAGACTACGAGTTTTATACCTACGAAGGGGGTGGGCATAATCTGATCTCACCTTATTTCGACCAGGCTATGCTCCGGACAGTTGAGTTTTATCGGAACAACCTTTGATTAGGACGAAAAACCCTAATTAACTAAAATCTCGATTTACTCATGAAGCGATTCAATGTGTGTATATGTGGTGATAAACAAGAAGGGGAAATACCGTTTCCCCTTCTTGTAACTAAATGAATGGAATTAATGTTCATTCAATCGGTATTAATCTCAACTTCGACGCTCATGCCCCACATTAAGCCCTCCGGATGGGTCGGAAGATCAATTGTGACCTTGTAGACAACATCCCCCCCAATAGTAGACGCCTGCTGGGAGATCTTGGCAATATCTCCTTCAACTTTCTCTCCGAGTGCTTCAAGATAAACCTCGGCAGCTCCTCCAACTTTCACCTGGTCCACATCCCTTTCACTCAGATCGGTGGTTTCTACTTGAAAATGATCCAGATCTGCCAATGTGATCAGAACTTGACCCGGAACAACTACCTCTCCAGGATTGACCATGACACCAGCAATTGTCCCGGAAAAGGGAGCTTGGATCTCATTATCCGCAAGAGCAGATTTTGCTGCGGCAAGCCCTGTTTCAGCGGCCTTCAAACGAGCCTCGGCTAAAGAAAGCTCATCCGTATTTGAACCACCTTCGAATCTTTCCAGCTCTTCCTCAGCGTTTTTTAGCATTGCTTTGGCTATTTCAAGATCTGCGTCAAGCAGGGCTTGTTCAAGATCTGTTGGTTCTCTCTGCAGCCAATCAAGCAGCCAGACAGCCGAGTTGTAGGCTTTACGTGCATCTGTTAATGCACTTTGGGCCTGGGCTTTGGAGGAAGTACCGCTGGCTTTATCCAAATTGGTCTGGGCTTGAGATAGTCGTTTCTCTGCTATAGTCACATCGGCCTTGGCATCTTTTAATGATGTTGGTGTAGCCCGGTTGCCCAGTTGATTTGCAGTCCATTGGCGTTCGGCAAAATCCAATGCATCCAGAGCATTAGCCCAGTCGAGTTTTGCTTGGGCCAGTGCCATTCCGGCCGCTTGTTGAGCGCTGATCAGCTCAAATTCTGCCGCAGCTACTCCTGCTTCCAAACCTGCTCGCCCGGTTGTCAGGACCAGCACCTGTCCTTCTTTAACTACATCACCTTCTTTCACTTCCACCGTTTTAATCCGGGCCGGTAGTGCCAGGCCGAGATTTGCCTGTTGGGAAGGCACAATAACTCCTGAGGCGTTGACCTCTCCACCAGAGTGCCGTACGCTTGGTGCGTTAGTTGCAGAGGGAGCAGTGATGACAGGTGTGATAACCGGTGTTTGAGAGTTGCAGCCCACCAGAATTGCCGTTGATATTAAGCATATTAATATCCATCGTTTATTTGTCATAATCCACCTCTTATTTTTTCTTTTTATTGGGCTGCTTATCATTCTCAGTTACCTTTCCATCCCTTAATACAATCTTGCGATGAACAAAGGGGAGTACTCGTGGATCGTGGGTGGCAAAGAAAAATGTTGTGCCGGTTTCTTTATTCAACCGCTCCATTATTTCCATCACCTGGCGGCCGGTATCCCCGTCCAGGTTAGCCGTCGGTTCGTCAGCCAAAATAACTGCCGGTCGTGTGGACAATGCTCGCGCGATGGCAACTCGCTGCTGTTCACCACCGCTCATTTGATCCGGTCGGTGATGAGCCCGGTCAGATAGACCTACTGCCTCCAGCAGCTCCTGGGCCCGCTCGCGCCGCCCATCCCTCTTTGCTCCTGAAAGTAAAAGAGGCATTTCTACATTTTCGAAGGCTGTGAGGCCTGGAATAAGTGCAAAAAATTGGAAGATAAAGCCGATAGTACCTCTGCGTAAATCAGCCCGCTGGCTGGCATTAAGTTGGGTCACATCTTCACCCTTGATGAATACCTTCCCACCAGTTGGTTTGTCAAGGCAGCCCATTAACTGCAGCAGGGTGGTTTTACCCGATCCGGAGGGTCCAACCACGGCTGAGAATTCACCATCCTCGATGGTCAGGTTAACACCACGCAGGGCGGGCGTTTCAACTTGCCCAACCTGATAAAATCTGGTGACATTTTCCATTTTGATAACATCCATAATTAATCCTCCATCTGGGTAAGATCCCTAGCCCAGTTCAAGCTAAAATGCCCGCAAAGCGTCAATTGGTTCTTTTCTGGTTGCAAACCAGGCTGGATATAGTGAAGCCAGCATAGTGACAATCCAACAGACAACAGATAAAACGAGTGTGGCCGACCATTGGTAACTGGCATACATGGTTTCTCCATACGCTAAATCTGCAGAAACATCACTGGCCATATCGCCAATATGAATGCCTTGTGTGGCCAGGTAATATACTCCCAGTGATCCCAGGGCCACGCCAAGGATGACACCCAGTATGCCCAAGATAGCAGATTCCATCAAAAACATGGTCATGATCTGACGGCCTTTTAGTCCTAAAGCAGCCAGGATTCCCATTTCCCGGGTGCGCTCAAAAACAGACATTAAGAGGGTATTGGCAACAACAACGGCAACGATGGCCAGCACAATTAGATAGAATAGATAAAGGATAGCCAAGGCTGATTCCATGGTCTGCAGCATCAGCTGGTTGAGATTCTGCCAGGTAAGCAGATTCAAACCCGGCCCGGATAGTTTATCTCCAACCAGGTCCGCATCTTCCTGATCGTGCAGTAAAACCATGACCGCGCTGGCTCTCTCTCCTGCCTGTGTGAATGCCTGAGCCTTGGCAAGTGGTAAAAAGACCGTTGACTCATCAAAGCCAGGCAGACCGGTATCATATAAACCGCGAACGGTGAAAGTCGTTTCATCTGGCTGCTCACCGGAGGTGTTAATCAGCAGGCTAACATCATCCCCTACAGCCAGTTTCAGGTTGTTCGCCGTACGCTTGCTGATCAGGATGCCGCTCCGGTCATCTGGGTCCAGGAACTCTCCAAAAAGATCCTCCCGAAATGTTGCTGAAGTCTCTGCCAAGGGGTCGATACCGTAGACCCGAACTCCTGCCGTATCTTCTGTTGAAGATAAGATTCCACCGGCCCATAAAACTGGTGCAGCTCCTTGCACTTCTGGCAGCGATTGGGCCTGGATGACCAAAGCCTGGGGATCATCAAGTAAGTCCTCCCATTTCAGACTGACTTTGTCCTCTTCATAAGATTCTGCTCGCACTTGCACGTGGCCGCTTTGCACCCGGATGTTGTTGTCGATCGAACCTTCCATCGCACCTATTTCTAGGCTGTGCAGCGCAATGACCAGAGCCAATCCCAACGCGATCGCAACCAGGGTCAATCCCGATCGGCGCTTATTGCGTATCACGTCTCTAATTGCTAAGCTCCAGAGTCTGAACATAATAGCACTCCTTAAAATTCACCTACTACAAATACATAACCGCACTTCAGTCATTCTTATGGATAATAGATAATTTGGCTATACATAATGTAAGGCATCCGCCGGCTCCCGCTTGGAAGCTTGCCAGGCTGGGTAAAGCGACGCCAGGGCAGAGATGATACCAACGGTGAGTGCCCGTTGAAGCAGCACACCAAGGCCAATCTTGACATAAAGTCGGTCGCCCATTAATCCAAACATATCTCCAAACTCACTCAATTCTACTCCGCCGTAAATGGTTGCCCAATCAATGCCAACTCGACCCAGATAGGCGCCCATAACACCACCTATCAAGCAGCCAGCCAAAGCACCAACCAATCCGATCATTACCCCTTCCAAAAGGAAGAGCAGCACAGTTTCCCCTCGTTTTAAACCCATCGCAGCTAACAAACCGATCTCGCGGGTGCGTTCAAAAACTGCCATCAGCATCAAGTTGAGGATACCAACCCCAGCTATCAGCAAGATCACCAGGCCAAAAATATCCATAATTTGATCCTGGATTTTCCTCATGTCTTCCAAACTTGGATCTAGGGTATTCCAGGCATCTACCTCATAGCCGGGAAAAAGAGCACCCAGCACATTGACCGCTTGAGATTCCTGACCAACTTGGGAGAGGTATACGGCAATCTCTGTGGCCTGGTCACGTAAGTCAAATAATGTTTGGGCTTCGAGCAGAGAAATGTAGACTAAACCTTTTTCAATATCTGACATGTTTAGATCATAAATACCTACCACTGTCATCGTCCGGCGGCGCATCTGCTGATGGGTATCTCGACCCACCAGTGTGACCCGATCACCAACTCCCAATTCAAGTGAATCGGCCATTGCCTGCCCGATGAGCATTTGATCTTCGTCATCAGCTTTTAACCAGCGGCCCTGGACAATGTTCTCGGCGATCATATTGACAGGAGCTTCCTGCTCGGGTTCTATACCAGTGATTGCGACTGCTAAAGTTCCCTCCTGATTGCTGACCATGCCACCAGTCCGGATACGCTGCGAGGCAGCAATCACGTTTGTTTGTGACAAACTCGCATCTACCATGGGACCTGGTTCAACTAACGGTATCAAGGGCAGGCTGTTTGCCTTTTCACGAAAACCTGGTGCATGGACCTGAACATTACCCCCCTGCAGTCTGACGATATTGCCGTAAAGGGCTTCGTCCATGCCGTTGAGCATGCCATCAAAAAAAAGAATGAGCGTCAAACCCAATGCAATGGCGATCCCGGCGATCACAGTCCGCCGCCAATTGCGCCACACGTTGCGCCAGGCCATTTTTAAAAGTCTACCCATTACTTACCTCCGTGCTGTTTCCCCGGCTTTTTGCAAAAATTCTTATTTGCGCCATATAAGAGCAGAAAGATTGGAAATCCCCTCCAATCTTCCACCCCAACTATATCTTATTTTTTATATTGTATTGTTTTACTAATAGTATGTCGCAACGAAAAACCCAGAAATAACAAATAACTAACCAACGGAGTTCGTTGGTTAGTTGATCTATTCGTTGATTGCGAATTGAATTATATCAGACAGTAGCAGAAGACAGGACTAACCAGGACGCTCCAAGCGGTATCCTTCGCCAGAAACGGTTAATAGGTATAAAGGGTTTTTCCAGTCTTTTTCTATCTTTTCACGGAGTCGTTTGATCAATTCATAAACAGCTCCCGGCGATACCCCTTCTCCTGTTCCCCAGACAGCTGTGACAATATCTTGATGAGTACAGGTTGAACCATTTTGGGAGTAGAGATAGCGGATCAGTTTTCTCTGCATATCGCTAAGCAAAAAGGTGATTTCTTTTCCATCAACCCGGATCTGGCCTGAGACCTCATCACACTGAACTCCTTGGGGAGAACGGTGTTGGAAATAGGCGGTTTCCTGACTGAGAAAGGATTGAAAAAGAGGTGAAAAGATCTTCGGTGATCCTTCATCGTCTGATGTAAGCAAGCCCTTAACTTCAAGGCGTTCTGACAACACAGGATCGATACCGGTGGAATACTCTTCAACCAACTGAATTAAACCAGTTTGTTCTTGGGATTCGAGTTCCGACCATAATCGCCGGCATTCATCACGCAGCGGTTCATGCCCAAGAAATCTGCGGCAGATATCTCCCTCCGCTTCTTTTAGGGTTGATTTTGCCAGCAGGGTGGACAATTCCCCAGCTATGCCATCGTGTTGTATGCTAAGCGTGATGCGAGTCAGGAATCCGGGATGACCGCCTGCCAGATGAAGGATGAGATCTTCCTGGTCCTTATTAAGCTTTAGATGATGGGTCTCCCTCATGTAATCCAAGAGCAGCTGCTGATCTTCAGCTGAGAGGGATTCCAAGGCCCGGGTATGCATCTGGAACAGTTCACGAAACTCGTAGGTTTCTGTGTCATTTCGCAAATCCTTCAAGTAGCGCGAAGTGGCGGTCAGATAACAGAGCCGGTTCCCGAGTGTATCCCGGATGGCACGAAGTTGGCGGAAGGGCCAGGGAGATTGGGTCCGAAAAACATCATCAAATTCATCAAACATCAGTACCAGGTTAATCTCTGGGATACAGCCGATTGTGTGCATGCTGATGGCAAAATGAGCTCGGATTTCAACCTTGCTGGTCGCATTTAACAAATCCTCCCGGAGATCTTTAAGCTCATCGACGTATTCTTCCTCAAAATCTGCTTGATCCATCGTTTGCTGGATCCTTCGGAGGATCAATTCATAAAATGCCAGTTCACTTTCTCCAGCACAGTCCAGGCAATCGACAAAAACCATCAAGGGAGGAGTTTCACCTGAAGGCCAGGAGGTCTTATGGGTTGATTCGTCCAGCAGGGTTCTCAAAAGAAGGGATTTTCCAGTATTGCTTGGGCCGACAATAGCGCAGCATTCACCCCTGGATAGTGTTTTAATGATCCAGTTTTGAAGGTTCTCCCGGATAATTGCGCCGTTAAACGGAAGTAATCCTCCTGGCTTTTTATCTATCCTGTTTTCTGATTCGGAAGCACCCATACAACCCTCGTGCTGCAATATAAACGATAATCCCACTTGAAACCGCAAGAATACAATCCACCCCGGGGTCTGCTGGTGATCAAGGAGGTAATTACGGTGACCAGGTTAGGACTAGGACAGCGCTGATTATAACTGTATTTTATCAAATTACTCTCGGGGCAGATATACATGCATGAAAATGATAATTAATAAAGCAAATCATCACGCATTCATTCCTGATAGCTGCTTATCAGTGTTATATAGAATAAAACCGCTATTCAATCAGAATAGCGGTTCCTGATAAGTGTGGGCGCGAATGGACTCGAACCATCGACCTCACGGATGTGAACCGTGCGCTCTGACCAGCTGAGCTACGCGCCCTTTTTTGTAGGGAGATTATAGCACTCCGCAATTTGCTTGACAATTAGTGTGAGAAATAGGGATCAAGTCCCTTCAAGGGACTTGATCCCTCTGAGTTATAAAAGAAAGAGTAACTAAGGCGTCTTCTCCAGCAGGTTGATCATTTCATTCAACAGTTCCTGGTTGGAACTTTCACTATCCAGATCAGCCAGGCACAAGGCGGCATAATCCTGGAAAAAAGTTCTGCTGGTAGATTTTACCGCGGAGGATACCGCCGAGAGCTGCTGCATGATCTCGCGGCAGTCCCGTTCATCCTCCAGCATAGACTGGATTCCACGAAGCTGTCCTTCGATCCTGCGCAGACGTTTGATCAGATTGATCTTGGTTTCAGAATTTTCTATTTTCATTAGTTAGACTTGTTTACAGCACACGGCTGTATTGATCAGCTCGCTCAGGTGAAGCGGCTGCCTGGAGCGCAGGCACTCGACGAGGTGCTTCCGCCGGAAGAGATTCTGAAGGATGCCGGGATTGAGATCTTTTTATTGGTTTTATCTTCACCACAGACCGGACAGGTAGGCATCTGATCAGCTTCAGAAAAGCTGACGATCTTTTCAAATGATTCTTCACAACTGCTGCATTGGTACTCATATAATGGCATAATAGTAACCCTTTATTTGATATATACTCCCCCCTAGTATATCACGAAATTGGTTAAATGCAACAGGGACCAAGTCCTAGATATAGACCTGGTCCCTGACTTGGGTAGTTTTTATCAATCCAGCAGGTGTTGACTGAAGAATTTGATCAGCGCTTCATTATATATTTCCGGCTGGAATTCCTCAAAGTTAACATGTCCGGCTTCTTCGATCCAGACCAACTCTTTAGGTTCTGCTGCAGCCTCAAACAGCTGCCTGCCAATGTTGGGGCCGATCTTGTCATCCGCGCCGCCGTGAATGATCATGATCGGGACCGGACTGATCTGGGCCACCACAGCTTCAGTATGAAGTGCTTTTGAATCCATATTTGCCTCAAGTTCTGCCCAGAAGACAATAAAACGGGCTAAAAGAGGGATGATCGGCTTTGGCAGCCCGGTCTCAAACCAGATAAAACTCTCTACGACCTCCTGGGTAAGGCCAAATGCGGATCCGGTTGCTATCGCTCCAATACCTGGATCAGCAGCAGCATATAGAATGGCAGTTCCGCCACCCATGGATTCTCCATAGATGCCGATCCGTGCTGGATCAATTTCATTCCGATTGAGCAGAAAGTGGTGCCAGGCTTTGTTGTCAACCTGTTCAAAATACCCATAACTGATCTTTTCACCTTCACTATCATCATGGGCTCGAAAACTTCCCAAGAGGACAGAAAAACCAGCTTTGTTGAGGATATCAGCTGCGTAAAGGCCATCCTGTCTGCCTCCCGGAGAGCCGTGCTGGATCATGACGGTGGCTCCGTTTTCTCCCGGGACATACCATCCACCCAGTGTTAATCCATCTTCTGTAACCACACTGACAGTCTCAAATTCCAGTCCATAGTTTTCTGGTGTTCTTTCTGGAGGCCATATACCATCTTCTTTACGCTCACTCATGGGATTTTGGATCATATCCACTGCCAGGGAGCGCGTATAAAAAGCTAAGCCAATAAAGCCTACAACTATCAAAAAAAGAATGACAATAAGCGTGATTTTAAGACCTGTGCTCATCAACTCCTCCCGGGATAATCTAATGATTTCAGCTTGGATGGGATCTACTTCAAAGGTAGACTCCTGGCTTAACCAATGAAATAGAAACCGCACTAACTCAGGTGATAGTGATTGTCTCTGGATTTTATCGTTGAAGATTATTGAATAATTGGGTTAGTTAAACAAGATTATTGTTGAGTTTTATTATAGTGGAAAAGAAGCCAGATAGATAGATAGAAAAAAGAAACGGTATCCTATAAGAATACCGTTTCTTTTTGTTATCAGGCTAATCTGGGTTTAGCGGGTATAGGTTCCAATCAGCTCAGCTTGATTCAGGATATGTCCTTCCATGGCGGTCTCAATTGCATCTTTGCTTGCGCCGGCATCAAGATCCAGAGTGATGTCGAGGGCATAAAGTTTATGGAAGTAGCGATGGGTTCCTCCTGGAGGACAAGGTCCGCCATATCCGGTTTGACCCCAGCTATTTAATCCATCCACACCCTGCCCGGTTGCTCCTTCTGCCAATCCGGTGCTGTCTGCGGGAAGATTAAAAAGGACCCAGTGTACCCACAATCCAACAGGAGCGTCTGGGTCGTCCAGGATAAATACCAGGCTTGCCGTTCCCTCCGGGATACCTGACCAAATTAATTCTGGAGACATGTCATCTCCATCACAACTGAACTTAAGAGGAATGGCTTCTCCTTCCATAAATGCTGGACTGGTTATTGTCATTTCCATCGGAGTTTCTTCCTCCTCGCTGGTTTCCTCGGCCTCAGTTTCCTCGGCCACAGCTTCCTCCTCTGTAGGAGCCTCAGTAGCAGGGACTGCTGTATCAGCCGGGACTTCCTCTTCCACGGCTGCCTCTTCTTCTGCAGGTGGAGGGGCGACTTCGGCTGGATCGGGTGCTCCACCGCAGGCAGTCAAAGCCACCAGTAAACAGCTGACCAGGATCACGTAGACTATCTTTTTTGGCATCAATACCTCCTTGTCTCTACTGCATTATAAATGAAAAAAACTCTGTTTTTGGATTCTACACCTTACGGGACCGTTGGGTTGAGTGCAACTCATCGCATTAACAAAACCCGGGCCGGAGCTCCGTCTGCGTTCTTGATTTTTAGTGGCAGGCACAATAGAGTATATTCACCTGGTTCTATCCTGGACAGATCCAATCCTTCAATGATCAGGATATTATTTTCCAGCAAGGTCATATGTGTTGGACCTGGATCAGAAAATGGTGCAACTGACAAGTAATCCACGCCAACTGCTTTAATTCCCAATTCAACCAGGTATTTGGCCGCACTAGAATTGAGACCAATATAATCTTCCTTAAATTCCATAATTCCTGCTGCCCAGATATCTGAGTTTGCGGTTTTAAATAAGATCCTGGTTGTGTCAGCCGGGATACTTGCTGCTTTCAGATCATCCTCGGTGATATGGCTTAAAGTAGGGATCAGCACGACCTGGACAGGTCCAACCAGGTATTCCAGGGGAATATCTTCCACCGAGTCCCCATTATCCAGGAAATGATCAGGTGCATCAATATGGGTTCCAACATGCACAGTTGCTGAGAACTGGGTCACATTGGCCATTTCTCCATCCTGAATTTTGCTGATCCTGTTGAGCTTGATTGTAGGATCTCCAGGCCAGGTTGGAAGATATTCAGAAAGGGTAAGGGAAATATCATATAGTTCCATAATTAGATCTCACCTATATAAATGGACGCAGGTACTCCAAGCGTTTTGAAAAGTGGCTGGGCAGCAAATTAAAGACCTGCGGGACGGTGTTTAATGGGCAGGTCCGGTTGGTAGCCAGGTAATCCAGCCAGAAAATATTGGTAGGGATATTCAGAGATAAATAGTCTGCAAAAACAGTTGCGGCCCGGATCAGAGGCGTGTTGATCGATAACAGGTAACGGTTTAACCCCATAACATCCTGCATGATGATAATGATATCCTTGAAGCTAAGTTGTTCGGGACCGCCTATCTCATATTGCTCTCGCCGGGTGTCATCATTGTCAAGGGTCCATAACATAATATTGGCTAAATCCTCTACCCAGAGCGGTTGTAACAGGGTATCTCCCTGATCAGGGAGAGGAAAAATCAAGGGGATCGATCGGATCAATTTGGCCAGGGGAATTGTAAAACGATCGTTGGAACCAAAAACGATCCCGCTTCTTAAAATGGTGTAATCCAGGGTGCTTTTCCGGATATGATCCTCGGCTATGGCTTTGGCTGTCATTATCGGGTAGGCTGAAGCCCGATCTGCCCCCAGGTGACTGAGGAAGATTAACCGGTCAATATTTGCTTCCTGGCTTGCTTCCACAAGATTTTTTGTTCCCTGGATATCGGTTTCGAGCAGGTTGCCGCGGGCGCCAAGTGCTTCCTGGCTGGCAAGGTGATAGACAATGTCTACTCCAACCAGGGCTGCCCGTAATCCCCGGATATCACTTAACCCAGATACAGCGGCTTCCAGCTGGATGCCTTTGGGGAGATCAGGAGATTTCCCTGTGGGGTGGATCAATACTCGTACCTGGAAATCCGTCTCAGAGAGATGGCGGATAAGGGCTTTTCCAATGAACCCTGTCGCTCCAGTGATGAGGATCTTCTTCATGTTCCGCATTATAGCATCAGTTATTCCACTATCCTTTTGATTAGCTCATGGACCAAATAATCCGGTTCCAAGTATCAGCTTGTTGGCATAAACCTTGCATCAAAAGGATGTACTACTATTACAAGCTATAAGAAAGAGAAGACTTATGGATAAAGTAGGCTTTCATTATCGTCCGGATGCGGACCACTATTCGGAGAAGGATTTAGTTCTCTGGCTTCCCAAGTTAAAGGAGCTTGAGGCTTCCTGGGTTGTGCTGCAAGCACCAATTTCCGGTGCTGTCCCTGAAACCTTCCTGGCTGCATTAAAGAGTGAAAAGATCGAACCAGTTTTACATTTTCCCCTGATGATGCAGGAGATCCCGCTCATTGAGGAGATGTTATTGCTTTTTGAAAGCTACCAGAAACAGGGAGTTAAGTACGTGATTTTATTTGATCGTCCTAATCAACAGGACGGCTGGCGACCTGAGGTCTGGTCTCAATCTGATATTACAGAACGATTCCTGGATGGGTTTTTACCAATAGCAGAAGCAGCTGTTGCAGTGGGATTGGTTCCAGTTTTCCCACCCCTTGAACCGGGAGGAGATTATTGGGATACAACCTTCCTGCGGGGAGCTTTGGATGGTATTAAACGCCGAGCCTCGGCTCCGCTACAGGAACGGATCATACTCAGTGCTTATGCAGGATTAAATGGAAAACCTCTTTCCTGGGGACGAGGTGGTCCACAAAGTTGGCCGGAAGCGCAGCCCTATTTCACTCCTGAAAGTTCAGAGGATCAGTTGGGATTCCGAATTGCAGAGTGGTATTTGACCCTATCTGAAACAATCTTAGAAAGGAAATTACCAATATTGCTGCTGGGAATCCGGGGGCCTGTTTCTGAAGGAACTGATAGATATAGAACCCTGCTGGAAGGCGCCAGATTGATTTCCCGGCAGGAAGTCGAGGGATCAGAACCTTTACCGGAACAAGTTATTGGTGGTGCCTTTTGGGTTTTATCCGGGGGAGATGATTGCTGTGCCCCTGAACATCATTGGTATGGCCAGGGAGGAGATCCAAATCCCATTGTGGCTGAGTTTCTTAATAAAGACCAAACACAGGCAAGCCCAAAGATGGCGGGCAATTCCAGTATTTCACATTATTTGTTACTTCCCAGTTTTGAATGGGGGGTTGCAGATTGGCATTTGAAAGTTACCCGAACCTTTATTAAACGCCACCGTCCTACAGTTGGTTTTTCCCTGGATGAGGCATTTCAGGCTCAACAAGTTACTGTTGTGGGCGGGGAGGAACATTTTTCTGAAAAAGACCTTTCCCGGCTGCGCCATCAGGGTTGCCTGGTCCGGAGAATAGATGGGGATGGTCCAAAAATTGCATCAGAATTAGCTGCACTCTAATATTCATTGATCCACAAGCTGTCAGAGGAGAACCATTATGTTTAACGACGATTTAATTGATCAGCGCCTACGAGAATGGGATGATGACACTTATATGCCAGCAATCAAAGTTATGGGATTGGGTGGAGGGGGCAGCAATGCAGTTGAACGCATGATCCATTTTGGATTATCTGGTGTTGAATTCATTATTGCCAATACAGACCGGCAGGCAATGGCCTTCAGCCATGCACCGGTAAAACTTCAGCTGGGACCTGAACTCACCCGCGGATTGGGGGCAGGCGGTGATCCCCAGGTAGGGGAAGCTGCTGCCATCGAAAGTAAAAATGAGATCAAAGAAGCTTTAGAAGGTGCTGATATGGTCTTTCTAACTGCGGGTATGGGTGGCGGAACTGGGACTGGATCAATTCCAGTAGCAGCCCAAATTGCCAAGGAAATGGGAGTGATCACCATAGCTGTAGTAACTAAGCCATTTGGTTTTGAGGTCGGAGGCCGGCAGAAGAATGCCGCTGATGGATTATTAAAACTCCAGCCCCATGTTAATACCTTGATCACCATCCCAAATGAACGTTTACTGCAAACGGTCTCGGAAAAAGCGACCCTCACAGAGGCTTTTCATTTAGCGGATGATGTACTTCGGCAAGCTGTTCAGAGTATCACTGAATTAATAACAGAACCTGGTGTTATCAATGTAGACTTTGCTCATATTCAAAGGGTGATGGAATTGGGTGGGGGTGCCTTGATGAGCATTGGACAGGCATCTGGAGCTGATAAGGCAATCAATGCTGTAAAACAAGCACTTTACCATCCGCTGCTGGAAGATATTTCTCTCGCCAATGCC
>Ga0209345_10003487_pt1 | contig 16176 bp, 14 predicted proteins | sample Cruoilmetagenom7_FD_187294 | JGI IMG/M metagenome (GOLD analysis project Ga0209345, IMG submission 187294) | Oil polluted marine microbial communities from Coal Oil Point, Santa Barbara, California, USA - Sample 7 (SPAdes) (version 2) | ecosystem: Environmental > Aquatic > Marine > Oil seeps ... | reverse complement strand
TGTCCTCGCCGCGCTGAAGCGCTTTGGCCGCGTCGTGGCCTATGAGGAGCCGCTCAAGATCAGCGAAGGTGTCGATGCCCGCTTTATCAATGCGGGTCACATCCTGGGTGCCGGGTCTGTAGTCATTGAGGCGGTGGAGGAGGGGAAAAGCCGCCGTATCGTATTCTCGGGCGATATCGGCAATCGCGGGCATCAGCTCCTTCCCGATCCGACACCACCACCGGCGGCAGACTATGTCGTGGTTGAAAGCACATATGGCGACCGTCTGCACCGTCCTCTTGAGGGCTCAATAAAGGAGCTTCTTGAAGCCGTACGCGAAACCTTTTCGCGAGGGGGCAATGTGATCATCCCGACGTTTGCTTTAGAACGCACGCAAGAGGTTTTGTTCTATCTGGCAAAGGGCATTGAGGAAGATGTGCTTGCTGCGAACACGCCCGTCTTTCTCGACAGTCCGATGGCAATTTCCGCGACAGAAATATTTCGCGCCCATCCTGACGGGTTCCGCGATCAACTTCGTCGCACGATGACCAAGGGGGCCGATCCTTTTGTGCTCCCCGGTTTGCGCCTGACCCGCGATGTGGTGGATTCCATGATGATTAACCGGGTCAAAGGCGGCGCAATCATTATGGCTGGTTCGGGCATGTGTACGGGGGGCAGGGTGCGTTACCACATGAAGCAGAATATCTGGCGCAAAGAATGCAGCATTATATTTGTCGGGTTTGCTGCGCTTGGCACCTTGGCGCGTGACATCATTGACGGCGCCAAGTCGGTTCGCCTTCAGGGTAAGGACATGCCCGTAAACGCCAATATCTACACGATTAATGGTTTCTCAGCCCATGCCGATCAACAGGAACTGCTGGATTGGCTTAAGACGACCGGTAAGCCTCAGATGACTTTTCTGGTGCATGGCGAAAAAGACGGCGGTATGAAGGGGCTGCGGCAAGAATTGGAACGCAAGGGCCTCCCAGTGCGCTGCCCAAAATTGCATGAGGTTGTTGAACTTTAAGCCGTTGATCGACCCGTATTTAAGAGGTCATCAGGCGGACCAGTTGTCCAGCAGCGCAGCCAGAATATCGGCACGGCTGATCTGACCAACAAGCTCGCCATAACGGAGCACAGGATACCGGCGATAGTCGCTGTTGAGAAACCACTCGGCAGCGCTTACGAGATCGAGGTCCGCGTCCAAAGTCTCGGGATTTGCGCTCATGTAGGCTGCGACTTGGCCACCCCATTCCTGATAATAAGCTCCATTCAACACGGCACGCAGGCAGTCCTTCTTTGACAATACCCCGACGAGCCGACCCACATCGTCGACAACAGGTGCCCCGGAGAGCCGCTTTTCCAACAGTGTATTCATGGCATGCAGGATTTCGAGGTCTGGTCGGAAAAGGACCAGATCAACAGTCATATATTTTGCAATGGTAGGCCGGTCGGTCATGCCTGTTCCCCTTTGGCGCCGTGGTTAGGGCAGGCAATACAATCGACGCCCGGCATACAGGATAACCCGCCACATGACCCTTTGATCGGTGCACGGCCAAAGAGAACCCCGAGCCCAAGCCCGGCAAAGGCGCATAAGAACAATCCAAATGTAATTAGAAAAACTATCATTGTCCGTTTACCCTCAGATGATCCGGTCCGCGAACCGGCCAGTCATGTCTTGGCGCAGTCCCGGCCCATCACGCGACAGGAACAGGGCATCAAGCTCTGCGGCCTGTGCAAACGCCGGTCCTTGTTCCGGTCCCATTGCGAAAAGCGCGGTGGCGAGAGCATCCGCCGTGATGGCCCGCGTCGAAAAGACCGAAACCGATGCCAGCGCCGTGTCGGAAGGTGCCAATCGTTGCGGATTGATGATGTGGCCATAGCGGTGCCCAGCGAGGACGTAGCTGTTTATTAAATTGCCCGAGGTTGCCAGAGCTTCATTTTTCAGTCCTACCACGCATTGCGGTGCCAATTGTCCGCGCAGGGGATGTTCGATTGCCGCACGCCAAACAGTGCCTTCGGGTTTGAGGCCGCGCGCTGCAACTTCGCCGCCTAGTTCCACAAAGAATGCGTCAAGCCCGAGTGACCCTAGCGCCCCGACGCACCGGTCGAGCGCGTGGCCCTTGGCAATGCCGCACAGGTCTAAAGTTTGTCGCGGATGAGCCTTCCGCGCCGCACCGGCCTCCAATGTAAGGTCACGAAACGCACCTTCCGGCTCCGCTGTGATCGGGCCGAAACCATATCGGCCCACAAGACCGCCAAGGGTCGGATCAAAAGCGCCTTGGGATTGGTCGGCGATGCGGTGCGCCTCGGCAATAGTTGTGAGGGTCTGGGAAGAAAGGCGTAGCCAGTCCGTTGTCTCTGCCCGGTTGAACAACGAAATCTCAGACTCCGCTTGAAAGGGTGACATCGCCGCGTCAACTGATGCGATGACACCAGTGATCGTCCGAACAACAGCATTTGTATCAGCCCCGATTCCTACCCGCACTCGCCAGCCTGCGCCGAAGGCTGGACCTTCGAACTGCCACAGGTCTGACCCCGCCGCCCGAAGCGCGGTAGCGGCAAGCACGGCGCCGCCGCTCCTCAAAAAACCACGTCGAGAGAACCACATAATCTATCCTCCAAAATCGTCGTTAAAAATTTGGTCCGGGCCAACCCCCAAATCATCAAGCATGGCGAGGACTGCCTTGATCATCATTGGCGGTCCACAAAGGTAGTATTCGCAGTCATGGGGCGCCGGGTGGGCCGCCAATGCTTTGCGCAAGGCGACCTCATGGATAAACCCGGTCTCGCCTTTCCAGTGGTCCTCTGGCGCGGGATCGGAAAGCGCGAGGGTCCAGCGAAAGTTAGGGTGCTTCGCCTGAAGCCATTCAAACTCTTGTTCATAGAACAGGTCCACAGAGCTGCGCGCTCCATACCAAAAGCTCATTTTCCGATGTGTATTCCTGCGCTCCAGTTGGTCCGAGATGATCGCGCGCAGCGGCGCCATGCCGACACCCCCGCCGATAAAGACCATCTCGCGCTCGGTGGTCTGTGCTGCAAAGCTGCTGAAGGGGCCCGTGACGCTGACCCGCTCGCCCTCACGCAACCCAAAAAGCCATGACGACACCACACCCGGCGGGGCGTCCGAGTGCTGTGGCGGCGGCAGTGCCAGTCGGACCAACAGAACGATCTTCCCCGCATCGGCCAAAGCATTGTTCGCGATGGAATAGGCGCGCGACACTCCGCCTTTGGACTGCGCTCGCAGTTCATCAAGGCCTTGATGATCCCAAGCACTGCGATGCGGGGGGGCGATGTCGTAGTCTGCAAAAGCCAGGTCATAGGCCGGGGCCTCGATTTGCACAAAAGCACCCGGTTCAAAGGTGAATGCCGTCCCGCCTGAAGGGGCCAGCACGAGCTCGCGAATGATGGGGGCGATAGTGCGGCTTGATATGACCGTACAATCCCATGTCTGGGCGGTCAGTATGCATTTGGGTAGGGTCACGCTGGTGTTGCTGCGCAGCGTTGTTTGGCAGGCCAAGCGCAGCCCTGAAGCAAGTTCCGCACGCGAAAGTATCGCGGCCTCGGTCGGCAGGGGTGGGCTGCGGTTTTTGCCGATGAACATTCGACACTGTCCACAGGTGCCGGCTCCCCCGCAGGCGGATGGCACAGCGATCCCACGGTCTGTCAAGGCTGTCAGCAGTCGGTCTCCGGCCCGCGCTGTGATGTCCTGCTGGTCGTTGATCCGCACGGTCACCGAGCCTGTGGGCAGCAGAACAGATTGCGCCAAGAGGATGACGCTGCACAGCACCAACACGATGACGATAAAGACGACACTGCCCAGAACAACTTCATTCATGGCAGTCCGACCCCGACAAACGCCGAGAACCCCATTGACATCAGACCGGTAACGATAAAGGAAATTCCGAGACCGCGCAGCCCGTCGGGGATATCAGCATAGCGCAGCCGTTCCCGGATCGCCGCAAACGCAACAATGGCGAGCGCCCATCCGATACCGCTGCCAAGGCCGTAGACCACGCTTTCGGGCAAGCTGTAGCGGCGATCCACCATGAACAGGCTGCCGCCTAAAACGGCACAATTCACTGTAATTAGTGGCAGGAATATCCCCAGGCTCCGGTGCAAAAGCGGCACAAAACGTTCTAGGGTCATTTCCAGGATTTGGACAATGGCGGCAATGACACCAATGAAGCAGATCAGCTTTAAATAGCTTAAATCGACTGTCGGCAAACCTGCCCAGCTCCAAGCGCCCTCAATCAGAAGCCTGTTGTAGATCAAGTGGTTGACGGGAACCGTGAGCCCATGAACCACAATCATCGCTAGGCCCAGGCCAAGCGCTGTGTCAATCCGCTTGGACACCGCGAGAAAGGTGCAGATCCCCAGAAAAAACGACAGCGCAAGGTTTTCTTGAAACACTGATCTCAGGAATAACTCAGTCATGGCTGATCCTTGCGTGCCGGAGCGCGGAACGGAAACTCATCAGGCTCGACGAGTGCCGGGCTGCCAGTTCGGATGGCCCAGATCAAAAGTCCGATGATGAAAAACGCACTAGGGGCCAGCAGCATCAGACCAAGCGGCTCAAACCAGCCTCCCTCCGAGGCCAGTGGGGCGATCTGCACCCCAAACAGCGTGCCGGCCCCTAATCCTTCCCGGATCGCGGCAACAATCATCAGCACAAGGCCGTATCCAAGGCCATTGCCGATCCCATCCAGAATACTGGGCCAAACCGGGTTGCGCATTGCAAATGTCTCGGCCCGGGCGAGGACGATGCAATTGGTCACGATCAACCCGACAAAGACCGACAGTCGCTCGCTCATCTCGAAGGCGTAGGCGCGCAGGAATTGATCAGCGATTATCACGAGGGAGGCGATGATGGTTATCTGGACAATCAACCGGATTGATCGGGGCAGATGAGAGCGGATCAGGCTGATTGCGGCACTCGCCGTGGTCAGGACCGCCGTCAACGCAAGGCTCATGGTCAGCGCCGTTGCCATTGAGGTGGTCACGGCAAGCGCCGAACAAATCCCGAGGATCTGCAGGGTGATCGGATTGTTGTCGATCAGCGGCGCGGTCAGAAGCTGCAGTGCCTTGGTGGTCATTCGCCTTCTCCCGACCGGAGGCGGGTGAGGAACGGGCCAAACCCATCGGGCCCAAGCCAGAACCGAACCAGCTGAGCGACCCCGGTTGCGGACCGCGTGGCTCCGGCAATCCCGTCGACCTCGGTAGGCCCTGTAGCCTTGCCGCGCACCACCGTGATCACGACTTCCCCAGAGGGGTCCACTGCGTCCCGATCAGCCCACCGCGCCTGCCATGCCGGATCGGTAATCCTCGACCCCAGACCCGGCGTTTCGCCTTGTTCATAGATGCTGAGGCCCGCAATGCTATTGAGATCGGAGAAGAGGGCCAGATAGGCGCGGATTGTTGATTGGTATCCTGTTCCGTAAACCGGTAGGACAACTAAAGCGAGTCCGTCATCCCCGCGCAACAGAAAGACAGGCGCGTAATGCGGACGGCGGCCAATCCCGGCTATGTCCTGCCCTGTGGTCAGAGCCACTGTTTGGGCGGTGTCAGTCTGCGCGGTAAGGAAGTCGTAGCTGCCCGGATCGATGCCAGTGGCGACTGCTCCTTCGGCCAAATCCACAATGACGGTCTGCAATGTCTCGGCCCCGGTGGCGCGTAGGATGTCGGCAAGGCCCGGAAGCGTCGCGATCATCGTCGCCAGTTTGGCCTCGCGCAGTGCCGCGACATGCGCCTCCTGCCGCGGTCTAAGGGCCACGGAAGTGACAGAAACCGCTGTCGCGGACACAAGGGCTACGAGGAAAGCGATGCCCAGCGTCTTGGTTCGGCTGTCGTTCGGTAGCGCGAGGAAGCGGGACCACAGGGAGAAGGGCGCGAGATTAGTCATGGCGCACCCGCCGCGCCCGTCTCCGGATGTTGGCCCAGATCACACCCTGATCAATCAGCGGAGCGAAGATGGCCGCGAGCAGGCCCGAAAAGACCACCGACGACAGTATGTCACCGCCTGCATAGGCCAGCAGTACGAACAAGCCACCCGCAAGCAGACCATAGAACCAACGCCCGGCGTTGGTGCAGGCCGCAGCGACCGGATCGCCGATAAGAAATATCAGCCCTACGATTAGGGTGGCACTCGGCCACTCGAGCCAGATCATCGGCACAGGCCATTTAAATGCACAGGCGGCCATCGCCACAAAGAACCCGATGACGAGCCGCCAAGACAATATTCCAGCGATCAACATTAGCGCGCCGCCGAGAAGGGCCGCGAGTGCCGCCGCCGTGCCAGTGGCGGGGCCTGCGTTGACGGGGAAGGAAAACAACAAGAAAGCCAAGCTGACGGCAGCAGGGCTTAAGAACCCTCGGCCGCGACCGCCAAAGATCAGATTTCCCATGACCAGCCCAAAAGACAGGGCCAGCCCCTGCTGCCAGAGCGGCACCGCTGCAGGGACCATCACCGTGAAGATCACAGCAGTCACGATGCCGTCCCAACCAGGAAGACGTTTCCGGGGCAGCGCAAAGGCCAGATGCCACAGAAGGGCAATGCAAACAGCGAGCGCTAGGGGCGGCAGCTGGGCAGGGCCTCCGGTCACAATTGTCGCGACGAAGGGAGCGAGGCTTGCAGTCAATGTGACAAGTGTGAGGCGATTGTCGTCCCAATGGCGCGCGAGGAGGGGCGGTGGGGTCATGCGGCCTTCTCTTGGTGCAGGGTGTCGAGAATTTCCCGCAAAAGCTGCCCGTAGTCGATGCCGGAGGGGCAGCGCCACGTCAGCAGGGCCAAGTCCTCTTCCAGCAGCTCGAGACCACCCAGACGCGCCACCGATTCAATGTCGCCCACCGCAAGCGCCCGCAGCAGCGGCACGGGCAAAAGATCAAAAGGGAAGAGCCGCTCAAAAGCTTCGGATGGCTGGGTTACTCCCGAGGCGACAAACGGCAGCTTGTCGAACACGCGCCACAATGCAGTGCGCGTATGTTTTCGCTCGGCACTCCCTTCGAGAACCGTCACCTGCAAGTCATAACGGCTGAGAAACCGGGCCTCCCTGCCGATCAGACTGAAGCCCGAGACCAGCTGCTGCGCGCATATGGTTTCATCGGTTTGCGCCTCTTGTAGCAGATCTGTCAGTTCCACTCCCAGAGGCGCGCGAACCAAGGTGGACCTTTTGACGCCAGGTCCAGCCACCGAGACGGTCCGGGCTGTAGCGACCTGCCCAGAGGCGAGCAGTATGCCGATCGCCGCAACATCCTGATAGCCGATCTGCCATACGGTCCGTTGGTCCGAAACCGGCCAGAGATGGTGAATATGAGTGCCCGGCACTCCGGAAGGATGCGGGCCAGAAAACCGCACGACACGCAGTGTTTCGCTCGGTTCTGCCAATGAAGCACCCGGGGATTGGCAGACAAAGACCGGGCCATCGGTCAGACGCGACAATGCCTGAGCCCCGCGCCGGAAGCTGTCCAACAGTGGCCTCAGCACAAAAGCCGGGTCCGGCGCGAGCGGATTGCTGTCGGTCGCGGTTATAAAAATCGCAGAAGGGCGGTCAGCGGGGTCGGGAATTCGGCCAAATGGACGGGTCCGAAAGCCCAGCCATGCTCCGCTCTTCATGAGCAAATGACGCAGTGCGCCTTCATTCTGAGTTGCGGCGTCGACGTCAAACCCAAGGCCTTCGTCGCCCTCGACATCTACCACGATGGTAGTGATCCGGCGTCGGGCACCTTGGCGTATTTTGCGCACTCGCCCTGAAACATTGGCAACAAAGGCAATCTCCGGTCGGTTCCGATCAACGCAGAGCAGCTGACCGCGGCGAACCCGGTCGCCTTCACTGACACGCAGGTCAAAAATCACGCCAGGATAGTCCTGGGTCATCAAGCCGACGGTGCGTACGGTGCGCGCAATCACCGGCGTATCTCCGGGTGAGGGGCCCAGATTTATGGTTTTACCTTTGCGCAACCTGAACTCCACGGGCGTCCTTTCCATTTTTAGGTATCGGAATGACAAGGGCTCTGGCCGCAAGTGGCGCGCACGGGATGCTAAATTGTGCGGCGTCCGCCGCACGCCCTGCTATGGACGCGCCAATCCGGTCAAATCTACTGCAGCGACCGTGCCTAGGTCTGTCAGGCTGTCGAACAGCAACTGGATTGAGTAATGCGGGTTATGCGCAAAAGCGCCGGGATCCTTGGCGACAAACTGGTAATTATAGGCCGCTCTCAGTAGGCGGGGTGTCCAGCTTTGATAACGGTTCGGGTAAATGGCTTCGCCCGCATCAAGGGCTCCGTTGGCGTTGAGATCATTAAAGAAATACGGATAGGTAGTGTCAGAGTAGACCATGGCGGTACCGCTGACCTGCGTCGCATAGGTCATCAGCGCTGCTTTCAGACGCCCGTGCAAATCGTCTATGACCGTTGCGATGCCAGAGGTGGAGTCGCCCCGACCCAGTATATCCATCGGCGTGGTGCGAATGGCGCGGAAATCTGTCACCCCTTGATGGCAGCTAGTACATGTCTCCAAAACAACCTTTGTGGCATGAGGATCATGACAATTGACGCAGGTGTCGAACCCTTCGACATGCTCAAAGACGCCCTTGTAGCTTTGTCCGGGGTATTCATACCCGCCTTGGGCAACGCTGCCGAGCTGGGTTGCAGCGGCAGCCGCGTAATGGATGTTAATGAAGGTGATTTTGTTGGAAACGGTATCGTCGGCAAGGCTATCCAAGGCCGCGTCTACCGTGCCACTATAGACCCGCCCCTGATGGCAAACTGTGCAAATGGCCGCATCGCCGGTCATTGTGACGACCTGACCGCTGGGGAAAACCACATCCTGCAGGGCTTCTGCTGCTGGATTATGGCAGGCCGCACATTCAACCGTCGTGCCGGTGGACACCGGGTGATCGATCACCCCGGCCACGTCACCCGGATTTTCCAGATAATCGATCACCCCAGTCGTCGAATGACAGACGGCGCAGTCTCCGGGAATTTCGCCCTCTGCATCCCAGTGTCGGAAGGCCTCGGTCTCGGCATTCGCATGCGGGGATGTCAGCCAAGCGCGCAGAATTTCTTCGGCAGTGGACGCGGTCTGGGCTATCGCGGGCGCGGCGACCAAGGCCATGACACCAATTGCCAATACGGATATGCCAACCTTCATCGAGCCGATCCTTTTGCTGGGACATGAACACGGAGTCACACTCCAGTAATGATGGATCGGGCAGATCGCGCATTGATCTGTGTCAATTTCCGCGACCCCCTAGGCGCGCCTCGCATCATCCATGGCAACACAAATCTGGCGACGGCAGTGGCCTGCGCGAGCCCGCCGCAAAGAAAAATGGCGCGGGTTGAGATGATGTGCCAAGGTGAGACGCGCATACTTCGTTACAGATCGCGCAGTTCTGACTGACCGGTTAGCCGTTCCGCATATCTTGATCTGAATCAATGACAGTCGCTGTTGCGCTATGAGATTGTGTGGTCAGTCGACGGGACGCTGATTGGTCAATGTCCGCTTGAAGCGAATAGAAGGCCCCAATGAATGAGCACTGACCCCTATAAGGTTCTTGGCCTGACGAAAGCGGCGACTGCCGCCGACATCAAAAAGGCCTATCGCAAGTTGGCCCGCAGCAGTCATCCGGACCTGCACCCCGATGACAAGGCAGCCGTCGCGCGGTTCAAGGCGGCCTCTGCTGCCTATGATTTGTTGAAAGATCCCGAAACTCGTGCTCGCTTTGATGCTGGCGAAATTGACGCGCAGGGGGCAGAGCGTCCGCCGCGGCAGTATTATCGCGACTATGCCCAAGCCTCGGACAATGCCTACCAGCAGCGTCGAGGCGCCGGGCAAAACAGCGACTACGGCGACATCTTTGCCGATATCCTTCGCAAACGTGCTGCCGAGGGCAGCGGCTTCGACTTTGGCAGCAGAGGCCGCAGCATGGCTGGCGCAGACATTAGCTACAGCCTCACGGTGCCCTTTCTGGAGGCCGCGCGCGGCGCCGAAACTGTCATCACCTTGGCTGATGGGGCGAGCCTTTCGGTCAAGATTCCGCCCGGTACGCAGGATGGTCAGACCCTGCGTCTGCGCGGAAAGGGCGCGCCCGGCGCAGGCGGTGGCCCGCCGGGCGATGCGCTGATCACTGTGATTGTGCAGGCCCATCCAGAATTCCGCCGCGAGGGCGACGATATTTTGTCGACGCTCACGTTGCCCTTTGAAAACGCGATTTTGGGGGCGAAGGTCACCGTGCCGACCATTCATGGCCCTGTCGGTATGACGATCCCAGCAGGGGCGAGTTCTGGTCGGGTGTTGCGTCTGCGCGGGCGGGGGGTGAAGCGCAAAGGGGCACAATCGGCTGGCGATCACCGGATTGAGGTCAAGGTCTCAGTACCGAAGGCTTCGGACCCAGAACTGCGCGCCTTTTTGACCGAATGGCGCGAGAAACGAGCCACAGAGGCCCGCTCCGACGCGCAGAAAGGAACCGCACCGTGACCAACCGCTACTCGGAAGAAGAGGTTATTATGACGGTCACGCGGCTGACCCGAACCCAGCTTGATCGCTATGTCGACGCCCAACTGGTGCGGCCGCTGCGGGCAAAGGAAGGCTTGCTGTTCTCTGAGATTGATATCGCGCGATTGGAATTAGTTTGCGACCTGTCCGAGGATCTTGACCTAGATGAGATTGCGGTTGGTATTGTGCTGTCGTTGGTTGATCAATTACATGGGGCCCGGCGAGATCTTACCATTGTAGCCGAGGTGATCGAGACCCTGCCCGAAGATTTGCGCCGCCGTATCGACACCATGCTGCAGCAGAGGTGAGCTGGTGAGAATGGCAGAGCTTTCCGCTTTTTACCCCAGCTTACTCGGGTGTATCGGCCCACAGAACTGCGCTTGCGCCTTGGCCGTTTGGTTGGGGGAGAATGCATGAAGGGTTTGGCGCAGGATCCTCTTAAAATTGGTTTGTTAGCCGTTGCGATCGCTGGTCTTGCTGGCGGTCTTGGACTGTGGGCAATCGGTCATGGCGACCTTGCGGCTTGGTTCTGGACAGCGGGGGTTGTGCCGGTCCTTGCGGCGCTCTGCGTTGAAATTGTGCGCAGCCTTGCCACAGGCGATGTCGGGTTGGACATTGTCGCGGCGCTTTCAATGGCTGCCGCGTTGTTGGTTGGCGAGACTCTGGCCGCTGCGGTTGTGGCGCTGATGTACTCTGGGGGCACGTTTTTAGAAAGTTTTGCCGAAGGCCGCGCGCGCCGTGAAATGCGCGACTTGCTCGCGCGGGTGCCGCGCAGCGCAACGCGGCAGCGCGCCGGTAGGCTGGAAGAAGTCCCGCTTGAAGACATTGCTACAGGTGACCTTCTGTTGATCCGGCAAGGTGAGGTGGCGCCGGTCGATGGCATCGTGGCGGCACCTCAAGCGCTGTTGGATCAATCGGCCTTGACGGGTGAATCGCTGCCGGTGCACCTATCCCGGGGGATGGCGGTGATGAGCGGAGCCACGAATGCCGGCGAAGCCTTCGAGTTGTGTGCCACCGCCCGGGCCGCAGATAGTACCTATGCGGGAATTGTGCGACTGGTTGAGGCGGCGCAACGCTCTAAGGCCCCGATGGCGCGGCTGGCTGATCGGTATGCGCTAGCATTCTTGGGGATTACGGTCGCCTTGGCTGGCGCGGCATGGTGGGCGACCGGTGATCCAATACGGGCCGTGGCGGTGCTGGTTGTTGCCACGCCGTGCCCTCTGATCCTCGCGGTGCCGGTGGCTCTGGTCGCAGGCCTCTCGCGGGCGGCACGATTTGGAGTGCTGATCAAGGGTGGCAAACCGCTAGAAGCGATGGCGCGCATCCGAACGCTGATCGTCGATAAGACCGGCACCCTGACGGGAGGCCAACCGCAGATCCGCTCCGTGGTGACCGCCAGCGCGCTGGACGCAGAACAAATTCTCTATTTTGCTGCCTCTCTTGAACAGGCTTCTCAGCATCCGATTGCACGCGCAGTCGTGGCAGATGCACATGCCCGCGGGAAAACGCTGAGCCTGCCCCGACAGGTTGTGGAAACACCGGGCGAAGGAGTGGCCGGGCAGGTGGACGGACATGAGGTGCGGGTTGGGGGCACGGCCTTTGTTGCGGCCCACACAGGGTTCCACATATCAGAGGTGCAAGAACCCGGTGCGGTCCTTGTCGCCGTAGCAGTGAACGGCGAGGACATTGGGCATTTGGTTATGGCAGATATGCTGAGACCCGGCACTGCGGACCTGCTGGACGGTCTGCGCGACAATGGCATCGCCCGGATTGAGCTGGCAACCGGCGATCGTCGCGCAGTAGCGGAGGCAATCACTGAGGGGCTGAACCTCGACGCCCTGCACACGGACCTGACCCCTGAGCAGAAGGTGCAACTGGTCCTTGAAGAGCGGCAGGCAGGGCCGGTGATGATGGTGGGCGATGGCGTGAATGACGCGCCCGCTTTGGCCGCGGCAAATGTGGGGGTTGCCATGGGCGCGCGCGGCGCGGCGGCCTCGGCTGAGGCCGCGGATGTGGTACTACTGGTCGATGATTTGAGGCGCCTGTTGCCGGGAGTGATCATCGCCCGCCGCGCACGCAAGATCGCGCTGGAAAGCGTCGTTGTCGGGATCGGCTTGTCTGTTCTTGGCATGATCGCGGCGGCCTTTGGCTATCTGACCCCGGTGCAAGGCGCACTTTTGCAAGAGGTCATCGACGTTGCTGTGATTTTGAACGCACTACGCGCGCTGCGCATTAACCCCGGACAATCGCAAAGCGTGCCGGCAAGCGAGCTGCCGCATGCCGCAGGGCATCCAGCATGAGCGCTCCTGGTAGTCCTGATAGACAGGGCATTGTACTAACTCGCTTCGGGCCCAGACTGAGCATCAGCGGCGATCTCGACATTGGCGCGGTCGCGCCTCTGGATCGCGATTGGCTGCGCTCTGAGATGCAGAATGCCTCGGTGATCGACATCGCGGGACTGGTCCGGATCGATACCGCTGGGGCTTGGGTGCTAATTGAGCTGCAGGCACACTCTGGGATGTCTGGTGGCGCGGCTCTGGAAGGCGCAACGCAAGCGCAGGCCCAACTGATTGAGACTGTCCGCCGCAACATGCCACTGCATGCCGCGGCGGCGGCGCGGACGAAGTCAGTGGCTGACCGTTTCGAAGATTTTGGACGGATTGTCGTGGCAGGCGCACATAAGGTCGTGGCGCTTACTTCATTCCTTGGTCAAGTCATCGCCACCATGGCCGGGATCTTGGCGCACCCAAGCCGCCTGCGCCTCACATCTTTGGTGCATCATTGTCAGGAGGTTGGACTGAACGCCGTGCCGATCGTAGCACTAATGTCCTTTCTCATTGGCGTGGTTTTGGCGTTTCAAGGGGCTGCGCAGCTGCGGCAGTTTGGGGCCGAGGTCTTCGTCGTCGACCTCATTGCAATTTCCGTGTTGCGAGAACTGGGCATTTTGCTGACAGCGATCATCGTCGCAGGGCGGTCCGGCTCGGCCTTCACTGCGGCAATCGGCTCAATGAAAATGCGCGAGGAGGTTGACGCCATGCGCACCATCGGGCTCGATCCGGTGACAATTCTTGTGGTGCCGCGGGTGCTTGCGCTCATGCTGATGTTGCCTGCGCTAGGGTTTATCGCGGATATATCGGGCCTTTTGGGAGGCGCAATCATGTCATGGATCGACCTGGGCGTCTCGCCCGCGGTTTTTCAAACGCGCCTGACCAGCAATACAGATGTCTGGCACTTTAGTGTCGGTATGATCAAGGCGCCATTCTTTGCGTTAATCATCGGGATCATCGGCTGTTTCGAGGGGCTGAAGGTCGGCGGCGATGCCGAGTCCTTGGGTCGGCTCACATCCACCTCGGTCGTACTGTCGATTTTCATGGTGATCGTCGCGGACGCGATGTTCTCGATCTTTTTTGCTATCGTGGGGATATGATGGGCAAACCTGCTGACGCACATATCATTCGGGTTGAGGATCTCGTAACCCGTTTTGGTACCCATACCGTGCATGATGGGCTGAACCTCAGTGTACGACGGGGCGAGATCATTGGTGTGGTCGGCGGCTCTGGTACTGGCAAATCTGTGCTGCTGCGCGCTATCGTTGGCCTGCTCAAACCGGCAGCAGGGCAGATTGAGGTATTCGGTGAAAGTGTACGGGATACGCCGGAGGGCGCATACCGTCGCCTGCGGCGCCGCTGGGGCGTCATGTTTCAGGACGGCGCGCTTTTTTCCTCTCTGACCGTGCAGCAGAATGTTGAGGCACCGATGCGCGAGCAGTTGCAGCTTGCACCGGAACTACGTGAGACCTTGGCAGGGATTAAAGTCCGGATGGTGGGCCTGCCGGAGACCGCTTTGGCCAAATACCCTGCCGAGCTTTCAGGAGGCATGCGCAAGCGGGCCGGGTTTGCGCGAGCCATTGCACTGGATCCCGAAATCGTCTTTCTGGATGAACCCACAGCCGGGCTCGACCCGATCGGGGCCGCAGCCTTTGATATCCTCATCAGGCAGTTGCAGGCCGCTCTCGGATTAACGGTATTCCTTGTTACCCACGATCTGGACAGCCTCTATGCGATTTGTGATCGTGTTGCAGTGCTGGCAGATGGGCGCGTGCTGGCGGTGGGCAGTTTGGCGGATATGGATGCGGTAGATCATCCTTGGGTGCAGGAGTATTTTCACGGCCCGCGCGCGCGGGCGGCACAGGCCAAGGCGGCGGCACGCTAATGGAAACCCGGGCAAACTTTATCCTGATCGGCGCGTTCACGTTGGCCGCCATTATAGGCACGCTGGGGTTCTTTATATGGCTCTCAAGCGTTCAAATTGATCGGCAATATGCCACCTATGGGATCCTTTTCGATGACGTGTCAGGGCTGGACCCGTCCGGTGACGTTTTGTTTAACGGTCTCTCGGTCGGCAAGGTGACCGGGATCAACCTCCATGAAGGCGATGCGTCTAAAGTCTTTGTGACGATAGAGATCGACAGTAGCACACCGGTGCGCGCGAACACGGTCGCGCAGGTACAGTCGCAGGGCGTCACAGGAGTCGCCTACATCTCACTATCCGGCGGAACGCCGGGGGCGGCACTATTGGCGGCCGAAGAGGGCGGTCTGCCGATTATTCCCTCTGAACGATCCACGGTCCAATTGCTGGTCCAGGATGCCCCCGATCTTTTAGTGCAGGCCCATGATTTGATGGCGGAGCTTCAGGCGCTGCTAGGGCCGGACAATCAATCACGTGTGGCTGGTATATTGGGGAACCTCGAGAGTTCGTCCGGACGGCTTGACCAGGCGCTCACGGATTTTTCTGAGATTAGCGGCACGGTTAATGAGGCGACCGGAGAGATTTCGCGCTTTACTAAGAAGTTGGATAGTATCACGGGCTCTGTGCAGACTACCCTCAGCCGGGCAGATGCAGCGCTTGCCTCGGCGCAGAGTGCGTTCGAGACAGCTGAAACCAGCATGGCCGCGACCGACACTGCGATCCGTAATGTGGAGGGCGCCTTTGACGCGGCGCAGAACTTGCTGCGGGATACTCTGCCGCCTTTGCTGGAAGACCTATCGAATACTCTTGGACGTGCCGACGACGCCATCGTGGATCTTCACCAGCGCGGCGGGTCCACACTCGATGGGTTCGCAGAGACATCAGGTCTCTTGAATGCAAGGCTGTCAGAATTGGAGCAGACCCTCCGCGAAGCTGATCGCGCTTTCGCAAGCGTAACAGGGGCCTCTGACAATTTTGATGCGCTAGTCAGCGGGGAGGGAACTCAGATGGTCACCGAGGCGCGCGCAGTTCTGGACACCGCACAAAGCTCACTTGTGACGCTGGAGGCTCTGGTGCAGTCGGAGATTCCTGCCGTCGTAGCCGATATTCGCCGCGCCGCAACCACTGCGGCAGACGCAGTGGAGCGGGTAGCAGTGGATGTGACCGAGGCGACAACGCGCTTCGATCCGATCTCGACGCAGGCCGAAGCAGCGCTGGAGTCGGCAAATGCGCTATTTAAGCGGGCGCAGATCAGCCTCAGCAGGCTCGACACCACACTGGAGGGAACTGACGGAGCCTTGGCCTCAGCCGAAACGGCATTCGATGCGGTCAGTGGGGTAATTGAAACCGACTTCGCACCGGTCTTGACGGATCTGCGCACTGCCTCCGAGCGGATCAGCATCGCCGTCGAGGAAGTGACCCGCGATGTGCCGGCCATAGCAGCAGACCTGCGGGGG
>Ga0209345_10003486_pt1 | contig 16182 bp, 17 predicted proteins | sample Cruoilmetagenom7_FD_187294 | JGI IMG/M metagenome (GOLD analysis project Ga0209345, IMG submission 187294) | Oil polluted marine microbial communities from Coal Oil Point, Santa Barbara, California, USA - Sample 7 (SPAdes) (version 2) | ecosystem: Environmental > Aquatic > Marine > Oil seeps ... | reverse complement strand
TCTTATTGCTCGTGAGCCCTAAAACCTACAGAGGCCGGCATCCATCCATTTTTATTATTTATTTAAGCTATAGCATTAATGAAAGCTATAAACCCATTCAACTAACGACTACAGCACCACCAGCAACTACTCGACACACAGTAAACAACACCGCCAAGAGCAACATTAATGTGATGTGATGAACTTAGTTTTATCACTGGAATATAACTTACACAAACGGGATATAAATAAATGTCATACCAAACCATAAATATGTCATAAAGCGGCCACCCATAAATATGATTACATGACAAGCAGGCTATTGATCACAATGTAATCACTGACTAATTGCACGCGTGTTTCCTGTTTTTGTAATTGCTACGAAGGTAATACCTGCTTCTGTTACTTTTCTCAGTTCATTTTCGGCAGGATAACAGACCCACACCTCTACATTCATTTTTATTGAGCTACGGCCAATGTTAGCAACCTCCGTATAAAAACTCAGTATGGAACCAACTGTAACGGGCAACAAAAATGCCATATCTCCTATTGCTACTGTCGCAACACGACCGTGCGCTATTTTCGCCGCATGCTGACTTCCCGCCATATCCATTTGAGAGACAACCCAGCCACCGTATATATCCCCGAAACCATTGGCGTTGTTGTAGGTACTGACGAGTTTTAAAGATAAATCCCCTTTTGGGGTAGGTTTTTCACTGTCATTCACTTTTCGATTCTCCTTTCTACTAATATGTTGTTTTGTGCAAAATGATACTTTTATTCAGCCCGCTCACTGGTGCTACCTCAAAGCATAAACCTGCTCTGGTAACCACGTTGCTAGGGCCGGCCATAATGCCAATAAAGTCATTAAAAATAATTGAATAATGATAAATGGGATCACCCCTTTGTATATTGCGCTGGTTTCCACTTCTGCTGGCGCAACGCCACGAAGATAAAAAAGCGCGAACCCAAATGGTGGTGTTAAAAAAGAGGTCTGCAAATTCAGCGCGATGAGCACCCCCAGCCACACAGGGTCTAGCCCCATGGCTAATAGAATCGGCCCAACGATGGGCACCACCACAAAAATAATTTCAATAAAATCGAGAATAAACCCTAAAAGAAATATCACCACCATAACCAACAAGGTTGCACCCACAACACCCCCTGGTAGTGATTCAAATAATGACTCCACCAACTCATCACCACCAAAGCCCCGAAAAACCAACGAAAAAATGGTCGCGCCGATTAGAATCAGAAACACCATTGCGGTAACTTGGGCTGTACTCAGCACCACTTCTTTTAGGCCGGAAAAATCCAGACTTTTTCGGGAATAAGCGAGTAGCAACGCGCCAAATGCACCCACCGCCGCCGCTTCTGTCGGTGTTGCGAAACCACCCAAAATCGACCCTAGCACTATAAAAATTAATAGTAATGGCGGAAATAAATCAGGCAATACTCGCCATAACATCTGAACAAATGACTGACCTTCTTCCCTTTCTTCGCCGGGGGGGATTGCATCCGACTTTAAGTAGGCCATCGAAATAATATAAACAATATACAAACACACGAGCAGCAAACCAGGCACAACGGCCCCTAAAAACAAATCCCCCACCGAAATGGTTTTTGGCGAGAAAATCCCCATATCCAACTGCGCCTTTTGGTAGGCGCTGGATAGCACGTCACCCAATAAAACCAACGCGATGGAAGGCGGGATAATCTGGCCCAGAGTCCCTGTCGCACAAATAATCCCGGTACTTAAGGATTTGTCATAACCCTTATTTAACATCGACGGCAGTGATAATAGGCCCATGGTGACGACTGTCGCGCCTACAATTCCCGTACTGGCGGCTAATAACATTCCCACCAGCGTCACTGAAATCGCCAAACCACCACGCTTGGTGCCAAATAAGTCAGACATGGAAAGCAACAAGTTCTCTGCTATTTTGGCCTTTTCCAGTACAACACCCATAAATACAAATAAGGGGACAGCGATTAAGGTGGTATTCGTCATGATGCCAAACATGCGGCTGGGCAAGGCTTGCAAAAGAGTGCTATCAAACGTTCCGCTCAGCTGACCGAGCAAGGCGAAAATAACCGCTACACCGCCAAGAGATAAAGCAACGGGATAACCCAGCAATAAAACAATAAATACCGCCAGAAAAAGCAAAAGAGGCAAATAGGTGACAATCATAGCAAGCCTCCCTGCTCTTCCTTTTTATATAGCACTGTCTCTTTATTTAAGAGGATCAGCACATTACGCAATAACTCTGATATACCTTGAATAAAGAACAGCAATACAAAGATTAGAATTAGCGATTTCATTAAGTAAAGCACGGGAATTCCGCCGGCCTCTCGCGAACCCTCGCCAATACGCCAAGATGCGGCGACATAATCAAAGCTATACCAACCCAGCGCCCCCACTATAGGAAACAAGAAAAACAAAACGCCGAAACAGTTAACCCAAGCTTTACGGCGCTCGCTAAAGCCACGGTAAAAAACATCCACCCGGACATGACCATCATTGCCCAAGGTATAGGCGCTCACACAAATAAAGAGTGTCGCATGCAAATAGGTAATGGACTCCTGCAAGGCAATTGAGCCCAGGTTAAATGCGTGGCGAAGCACCACCACCATGAACATCAACAACACCATGAATACCGAAAGCCATGCTGTCGCCCTGCCTATGCGGGCTGTAATCCCGTCGAGTTTTGTGACCAGTATGGTCAACCCCCTTGTCATGCGCGAACACTCCCAATCTTTAAATTCACTCTAAATAGCCGGCCATTATAACAGCAGGCTATAAATCCTTAAGCATCAATAACCTGTTGCAGGGAAGTCACAATACGTTGCAATTCTTTTCGCTTATTGGGTGGCCTGTTCTTCTATTACGTTCCAAACTTAATTTGCCGTTTATAAGTTTTTTCATATAAACCTGATATTAGCGACACTAAGCAGGGACCTCACTTCCCACGAATTCTAGAATCGGATCTTTCAATATGCCTGTTAAACATGCTCTTTTAGTTGACGACTCAAAATCTGCCCGCCTGGTATTACGGCGGCTACTTGAGAAAAACAAGATGGACGTTGACCTTGCAGAATCAGCCGAGGAAGCACTCGACTACCTGAAGGACCACAAGCCCGATGTTATTTTTATGGACCATATGATGCCGGGTATGGATGGTCTTGAAGCGGCCAAACTGATTAATGACAACCCAGACACCACCACCATTCCCGTAATCATGTGCACATCGAAAGAAGGTGAGGCCTTTACCTCTGACGCCAAGGCACACGGAGCCATGGATGTCATTTGCAAGCCCCCAAGCCCCGATGCGGTTTCCCAGGTGCTGAGCATTCTGGGCAGCCAAGCTGCCAGCAATGATGAAGTCATTACTGCCGAAACCATCAGCGATATCCATAAGGGCGCGACAGAGCCAAGCTCAAAAGACAGCATAGATCAGATCAAGTTGGAGCCCCTTATCGAAGCAGGGGAGCCCATCACGGCAGAAGAAAAATTCGATACCGCCGCCTTTGATGAGGCCGAAAACGCGCCCTTCGAATCAGCGCTTGCCACAGAACCAGCAAGTAACTCGATGAGCAGCGAAGAAGTCCAAACACTGGTCGAGTCACTGCTCAATAGCAAACTGGAAACGTTCTCACAACAGAACGTGCAACTTAAAGAAGAAGTATCAACACTCCAAGCAGCTCTAAAGGACGCTCAGCAAGAACTTGCACAAGTTAGCTCTGGGGTTGATGAAAAGCTCTCTAATTTCACCAATAACGATCACGCAGATAAGAGCTACGTCGATCAACATGTCAGCGCTACTCGCAATGAACTCAGCCAGCTGGTTGATGACAGAATATCCAGCCTGAGCGAATTAATGGACAGCTCATCAAAAGCGTACACCAGTGAGCTCAAACAAATCGCAAGCCAAGAGGCAGAGAAAGTTCTCGATGAAAAAGTTAGCGGCATCCTCAGCCCAATAGAAGAACAACTCAAAGAGAAGTCTGCAGAACTGCATACCTTGGAGGAGGAGCTACGTAACGAGGTTAAAGCTATTAGCGGTGAGGAGGTCCAAGGCGTGCGAAAACTCGCCATCACGGCGACAGCTATCGGAATGCTCGGTATTGCAGCAGCAGGGGCCGTTTACACCCTACTTGCTGTCATCTGATCGCAGCACTTTCGCTTATTGGGAAGAAGCCAAACCTCTTCTCAATAAGCAATCAAACCAACCAATAATCTAAAAACAAACCGATAAAAATCACCATGCCCGCCCAGTTATTATTAAGGAAGGCTTGAAAACAGCGATCACGATCTCGCTGCCTGATTAATATCTGCTGATACAAAAACAATCCAGCCGCACACAATAAGCCCAGATCATAATAGCTACCCAGAGCCAATCGCGACCCCAGTGCGACCAACAGCATCAGCGTCAAAATCTGCAAAATTCCAATAATCAGCTTATCAGCGCGGCCAAAAATAATAGCCGTAGACTTTACGCCAATTTTCACATCATCATCCCTATCCACCATGGCATACATCGTATCGTAAGCCACCGTCCACAACAGTGTGGCAAAGTAAATCAACCACACTTCCGATGGCAGGCTGTTTATCTGGGCAGCAAAGGACATGGGAACCGACCAAGCAAAAGCCGCACCCAGCACTACTTGCGGGAAATGGGTATATCGCTTCATAAACGGATAGGTTGCCGCTAGGAAAACAGCGCCAAATGACAACATGATGGTAAAGAGGTTCGTAAACAGGGCGATAAAAAAAGACAAAGCCAGCAGAATAAAAAATAAAGCCAAGGCCTCATGCCCATCAACACGGTCGGCGGCCAACGGTCGGTCTTTGGTTCTTTCCACCGAGCCATCAATTTTTCGATCTGCGTAATCATTAATCACGCAACCCGCGCTGCGCATTAACACCACCCCTGAGCAGAATATAAAGAGGACAGACCAATCAGGCCTCCCTTCCGCCGCCACCCACAATGCCCACAGTGTCGGCCAAAGCAACAGCAAGATGCCAATAGGCCGATCAAGGCGCATCAGCTGAATAAAATCAGGAATACGTTCATACCAAGGCGGAAGTGACTGACTGGCTTCTCTCATACTCAAATTCTTACGTCTAATGGCTTAAAAACTCACAAAGTGGCGCGAAATATACTAGCTTTATTGGTTTTTGTCAGAAAAAATACGCACTGCTAAACGCCGACTCAAAATCCAATAAGCTACATAACTATTTCGCTCAACTTAGCTCAACGCGCCCTGTAACTGCTCAGACTGAGCGCAAAGTTATACCTAAGCGGAGTAGTTACTCAAGCACAAAATAACAGGAAGCTACTATGCCCCGTAACATACTCGACAACGACAAAATTCATAGCACTATTCAACAAACCGTCACCGATAACCAGCGGGAGGTCATGAAGGAAGTGATCGAAGCAGTAGAAAACCAGGACATCGTTGTGGTGGGAATGGCCGGCAACCCCCACGCTGGAGCGGCGCGCAAAGCCTTAGAAGCGGCAGGCCTGCCTTTCACCTACCTGCAGTACGGTGGCTATATAAGCCAATGGCGAAAACGAAACGCCATCAAAATGTGGACAGGCTGGCCAACCTTTCCCATGGTATTTGTTAAAGGCTGCCTTATAGGAGGTGCCACAGAAGCCCAGGCCCTTATAAGTAGCGGGGAGCTACAAAACTTACTTGATCAAAAAGACCTACAAGCAAAAGCTGGGTAAACCTCATAGACCCTCTCTGGTGTTTATTACCCTTAATAAGCACCAGACGTCTTCTATAACTGCTCATCCCCCTGCCTCTATTTTTTCCTTCGACTTTTTCGTAAGCCCGCTGTATTTCAGGAAGATTTTACAAAACCGGTATATCCACTATCCTCATGCCAGAGATATTGTTAGAACCTCAAAATTAATAACGGGATAAAAAATGAAAACAAATAAACTGAGCATGGCGCTAGCAATAACCTGCGCTTTATTTACCGCATCCGTTCATGCCGATGACTCTGCCCAAGGCTTTTATGTAGCCCCCAGCTTCTCCTATATTAACTATAACAACGCCTATGATTTAGGCGATGGAGCAGGCGGTACCTTCGCATTCGGTTACCAATATAGTTCACCTTGGGCCGCAGAACTTGCCATCCTTATGGCTGAATCACAATTTAAAGATGCCACCACTTCTTTTGATGGCGAACACTATCAACTACGCCTGGATGGCCTTTACCACTTCATGCAAGACAAGAACGCGCATCCCTACATGGTCGCGGGTTTAGGGCACGGCTTATGGGAATTCGATAACGATACCGACAACAATCAAACCCAACTTAATGCGGGAATTGGCTTGATGGCCATGATTACAAAACCCCTGGCTTTCCGCTCAGACTTCCGCGTTGTTTACGATATAGACGAAGGTAAGATCAACAATTTACTCAACATTGGTTTCAGCTATTTTTTTGGCTCAGGCAAAAAAACTCAACCGACTCCCGTCGTTTTTTCTGACAACGACGGAGATAGTGTTGCTGATAACAAAGACCAATGCCCAGGCACTCCCGCTAACGTCCCCGTTTCAAGCAACGGTTGCCCGCAAGACAATGATAAAGATGGGATAGCAGACTACCTCGACAAATGCCCCGGCACAGCCACAGGAATTTCCGTATCCTCAACGGGATGCCCAAAAGACAGTGATAATGACGGCATTGCGGATGCCCAAGACCGATGCTCTGCAACACCCACAGGGGCCAAGGTGGATGAAAATGGCTGCCGAATCAAACTAATAGAAGCTATAAAAATTTCCATGCAGCTGAACTTTAAATCAGGCTCCGCTGATGTGCTTACTGAGCATTATTCCGAAATCGCTAAAGCCGGTGAGTTTATGAAGCAATATCCCGATAGCGAAGTCGTTATAGAAGGCCATAGTGACAGCCAGGGTGCCGCAGCATTTAACAAACGCTTATCCCAGCAGCGGGCAGATAGCATAAGAGAGTACCTAATTAAAATGTACGGCATCGAAGCGATGCGCATTAGTGCTAAAGGCTTTGGAGAGAGCAGCCCCATCGCCGATAACAGCACTGCCCAAGGGCGCGCTGAAAATCGCCGCGTTGTCGCAGTGATCAAAGGCACCGTGATTAGATAGTCTCAGAGCGCTGGTTGAGGACAATACGCCTTCAACCAGCGGCTTTTGCCAAGCAAAAACATTTCACCTTGTGTGATTCCATTCCAGCCTCTATTATCCCTTATTCTTGCGGCCTATACTCACCCTTCAAAGGAGCCTCCATATGGGAACCTCACTAAAGTATCTTGCTGTTTGTGCACTTTGCACAATCTCCACGTCTACCGCTATTGCTCATACCTCTAACGAAAAGAACCCCTATATCGTGCATCGGCAAGGTATTTACCAAGTCGCTGGCGGGCATATGAATACCCTGAAATCTATCCTTATGCTCGGGCACCCAGCAAAGGACGACATCAGCTACCATGCGAAAGCCATGCTTGAAGCATTCAAGCACCATGGTAATGCATTTCCTGAAGGGACTGACAAAGGAAAAACCCACGCCAAAAAGAGTGTCTGGACTGACTCAGAAGGTTTTAAGGAACAAGGCCAAATGGCTGGCAAAGCCATTATGGAACTCATTGAGGTGAGCGAAAGCGGCGATTTAAAGCTCATTAAAACTAAATTTGCTGGCGTTGGAAAATCCTGCAAAGGTTGCCACGATGATTATCGTAAAAAAGGCAGCTAGAAAGCCCTTCGCCCCCCATTGGAGAAAAAGCTTTCGACAATGGGGGGGCAAAAAACTTAAGCGGCTAAGGGGGAAATCGTAAGTTCACTGGTAATACTATTAGCGATAAAACAACCCTGATGCGCACTCTCAAACAAGCCCGACAGCGACTCCTTATCTGGCCCCTGCCCCTCAGCAAAGACGACATCAGGACGAATCGTAATATGGGAAACCCAGAAGTGTCCCGCCTCATTTTTTTCTAATTTACCTTCAGCATTATCTATATAGCTATCTACCACATACCCTTTTAAAGATGCCAAGGCCAAAAAGGTCAGCATAAAACAAGAAGACAGCGCACCCACTAAGGTTTGATCTGGGTTAAGTAGACGGTCATCGCCAAAATATTTGGACGTAGAACAAGCCAAAACCCGAATACCACCTTCATAATCAATCATATGAGTTCGGTCAAAACTTTTATAACTAAATTCTTCCTCGTTTCTCTGCCAAGTTAACGTGACACTCTTCATTATCAACTCTCCGTGATTTAGGTAAGGCCCTTAACCTACGAGGCCTGCGTCATAAAAACAATGATGCGAAGCAAGAGAAAGCCTTGCGGAAAAACAAGCCACGCATACATTGAAACCCGCACATTACTTTCTGTTACCAACGCCCTACAAAACCACCTACTGCACGCGCTTGTTCCCCGAGCGCGGGGTAGTTAGCATGGGCCCTCATTATTAATGATTTATACATTACAGACTTGGAGTAGAAAAATGAAAAAAATAATTGTTCTTGCTGTATTGAGTCTTTCCTTGCAGGGATGCTTTCAAGCCTGTGGAACCGATGGGAATATCGAGTTATGCCTCACAAGCAATGAGGGAGGCAGCGCTACAAGTGATAGCGGTAGCTCGTGGAGTGATAGTGATGATGGTAGTTCCTGGCGTGATGGAAGTAGCTTTTTCGGAAGATAGTCATCCTCACAAGCTTATTTTTCGGCCCGCTTCATAACCTGCATAACGAAACGGGCTGGTTCTAGCAGATAATCGTCCGAAGTTTCCCCCTCCGAATTAATACCCCCCTACGAAGCACGCAATACCTCTTCAGGTTGATGCCTTAAAATAAAATCAGCCGCAAGCTCCTGCCCCATATAGCGCTTCAGTGTTTTTTGATCGTTCTGCGGAAGGTCTACAACAATCATGCAGTCCAGCACATCATTAAAGTCCTGATCGACATTATAAGAAAGCACGTAACCGCCAAGTTTCAGATATTGTTTTAGCAAAATTGGCACGCCCTTCTGGTCAGATTCAAGCTTTGAGACAAGATGCGAAACCAAGTCCACATCCTTTAAACCTTTAAATTCAGCACTTGTCCAGCCTACCCGCTGGTGTAGTTTAAAAGGCCTTCTCGCTTTAACCACTTTCGATTGCTGGGGAAAAGGGTTATTAACGCTGAGGTAATCAATCAACATCTTCTGTGATTCGTTGCTGTAATCCTTACTGATACTGACCGGCCCAAACAGTACAGAGCAATCTGTTTCTTTTGCCAAAAAAGTCGCTATACCTTTCCAAAGCATAAGCAGTGGTGCATAACTGCGCTGATATTCAAGCCGAACAAAAGAGCGCCCTAATTCCACAGAGGGTGCGAGTTGCGATAACAAGGCTGGCTTAAATTTAAATAAGGAATGACTATACAGCCCCGCCAAACCATACTTAGCCACCACTTTGGATACTTCTGCTGCGCGGTATGCGCCCACCACTTCCTTATTTTCAGGATGCCAAATAAACAGGTGCGTGTAATAGTTGTCATATTTATCAATGTCGACTTCCCTACCCGTGCCTTCTCCAACTCGCCGAAAAGTGTCCTCCCTCAGCCGCCCTATTTCACGCATTATATTTGGAATAGCACCTTTGCCTGAAAAATAAATGGAAAGTTCGCCGCAACTTAATAAATGATTTTTCTCTGGCAACATAGCCACTTCAGCCGCCAACAATTCCGAATCGACTGGAGCAATAATTTCTTGCTCCTTTTTTTTCAGTGGCTTTAATTTATTTATTTTTAATGTCTTTGTAGCTGTTTTGTTTTTTTGACTTGCATCCACGCCTGGCTTCGAATCCAACAAGCAGCTTTGTAAGCGTAAAAACTTGGCCAGCTCGTTAATGTCTGTCGTTTTACGATAGGTTTTCGCTAGAATCTGCTCGCCCACGGTGAAGCGAATGGTTTTTCCAAAAGTGTTCATAAAACATCGCCCTAACATCAAGGTTCGTAGCCACGGAGATATCAGCCCCGCCACATGGAAGACCCAACCGTTATGACCATGGAAAAATACCGGCACGACACCCGCATTAGATTTCTTTAGAAGGCGCGCAATATGTGCACTCCATTTACCATCACAAACACTTTTTTTGGATGGCTGATAGTGAGACACCTCGCCCGCTGGAAATACAATTAAACAATGCCCTTCATCCAACCAGCGCTGACATTCTCGCATGGCGATACCATTTTCTCGCTGCGCAGATTTTCCACCATAAGGGTTCACCGGAATAACCAAGTCGTCAAATTCGCTAACTTGCGTTATAGCTTTATTAATAAGCACCTTAACATCATCGCGATAGCTTAAAGCGTATTGCAGCAGAAGCAGGCCGTCTGCAATACCATAGGGATGATTAGACATCAGCAAGGTAGCACCGGAATGGGGTATCGGCTGCCCGGAAAAACGTGCTGTTACATGGCTGCATAATCCAAGGTATTCAATCAGCTGATTGACAAATGCCTTACCTTTTCGCCCTCCTGGTTTCAAGTAGAGATAATGCTTTTCCAGAGTAGAAATGCCCGTTACCTTTGATAAAAGGTAACAAAGGAAACGATTCAACAGCGGGATAGAGGAAAGGGTAATCGCTTGCCCAATATCAAAGGGGCTGCGTGGTGCTGACGTTGCACTAGAATCATTACTGGTTTCAGACTTACATCTGCTGTTTTCAGTTGATTCATCAATGCCTAATAACGTATCCATACTTTTCATCCAGTTGTTAGAATAACGACACTGGACAAAAGACTAGTTTTTCAACGTAACAAAGCCTTGACGTTTTTATTTTTCTTTTATGACACCCGCTTATTATTTTTACACTTAATCATAGAAACTGGCCTATTCGACTGTCATCTATTTTAAAAATACGCCCGCAGTTCCACTGTTAATGCATCTGGGTAATAAGAAAACTCGGTATTATAAATAGAAGTCATATTTGTACTATTAAAAGAGGTGGACGCACCAATATTCACCTCCATATCATCAGACAACGAATAGTTCAAATCAAAGGAAATAGTACCGGCTCTATTATTGACATTCACCATAAGCAAGGCCTGCATATAGAGAAGTGGTGACAACTCATAACCCTGGCCCAGAGCCAGATACTCCCTTCCGGGATAAATGGCATAAGCAGTACCTGCGCTGGCAAATAAATCGCTTGGCGAAAATAGCTTTTGTTTTTTCCCAAAGCCGTTAAAGAAGTATTCCAGCCGAATATCCAGGCTGTTTTGCCAACGATGCCCCAGGCCGATGGTAAAACTCCTCAGAGAGTCTTTATCGCTTTCGCTTTGGCTAACAATCTGCCCCTCAGCACGCACTCCTAGCCACTCAAACCACTCCCCCTGTAAACCGAAGCCCAAGTATGTTTCATCCTGGAACTGACCACCTAGCGCTGACCATTCAAAGCTGCCAAGCACATCACTGAAACGCAGAATAAGAGAGCCTCTTTCTGAATCTAAAGATTCAGACCACAGCGTTTCTGTTTGTTGAGACACCTCATAACCCAAGGCATATATAGCAGTAAACTGCCCCAATTCGCCCACATCTTTGTCGAAGCGAAAGGCATCAACCCCTGGTTTATAAAGGCGATAAAATGTGTTGGCGGTGAAAGGAGCAAAGAGATCATTGGGAGAAAAGTAAAAGGTAGTAGCGAGGTTAATTGGCTGGCGCCCCAGTGTTGCCCTCATTCCATTTTTAACATAGCTAATATTTAGACGATCAACATCGGAGACCGTCACAGGATCACTATCATACTGTTCAAAAAAAAGGGGGCTGCGCTCTACACCGTAATAATCGGCAAGACCAATGGATGCGGCTGGAATCATTTGCTTTCGATTTCCGTAAAACAATACAGCATGACACTGCACAGAAATAACATCATTGGGAGAATAGTCGAGAGTCCCCCTGAAGGAAGCTGACTGGGAATTAACACTACCGGACTTCAAATAAAGACTATTTTCAGCGGATTTTTCAACAGAAGATGATACTCGTAATGTACTTCCTAAATCGAGGTACCCTAAAGCTCCATCAGCCGTATAGAAAGCAAAAGTTTGTGGCGTAAAAAACAATGCTGCCACCAAAGGAAGGAAGTATTCTAGTGGAGCATAAGCATTCCTTGTGCATCTATTTTTCATAATCCTGCTCAGCCATCCGCTGAGTCAAATAGGCAAGCCAACTGTCTGCTTCCTTTTTACTTGTATCATCCCGCAAACTTTTCTGAAAAGACACCTGCGCCTGCTTGTAATCTTCCAGCTCTATATAGGCAATACCTATCAACAGATGACAAGCACCAACATTTTTGAAAGACTTATCATCCAAAGCCTTCTGCAAGGCTACAACAACCTCTTTCCAGCGATTTAATTCACTATAGGCTTGAGCCAGTTGGAAATAGATCTCACCCTTACCTGAAAGCTTAGCGGCTTGCTTTAATGACTTTAAAGACTTTTCATATTCTTTGGCATTAAACCAGGCCGATGCGAGAAGCTTCAAACGTGAGTCGGTGGTTTTAATGGTGCCCTGCTTTATACCTGCCTCCAGAATCAACGCTGCACGCAATGGGTTCTCGTAAAAAACATGAAGTTGCGCAAGGTGGCTTAGCTCATCACCATCGTCCAGCAGTTTGTTAACGTAGGCAAGGTCCAATATAGATAACGCCAACTTACCTTTGCCCTCTTCGTTTAAGGTATAGAATAACTGCATCCAGTATTCTTTATTTTTCGGAAAAATTTCGATCATTTTTTCTAATAAACGAATGGCCTTCTGATTATTATTTGTTCGCTGATAGAGACCAAGGAGAAGTTGATATAGCGGCTCACTTTCTGATGCGGTGAGGGCCAATGCTTTTTCTGCCGGCTTTACAGCTTTGCTGTATTGCTCCTTCGCCACATAGATGGAAGCAAGAAACTGCCATGCCTCGGCTTTCGCTTGCGGGGTTTCCCTTAGCCATAGATTAAACTGATCAAGTGCATCGTTATAGCTTCCTTGTTGCATATAAAGCTGCGCAAGGCTGTAATGAATATTTAATAAACTTCCTTTGGGTAGTGCAGCAAGAGATAGAACCCTTTGGAAAGACTCCGTTGCTTGCGGGTAATTTTCTTCTCGAATATAGATGCCTGCCAGCATTTGCTGAATAATGCTTTTCTCATAGGCATTAAGTGATTTTTTATTCAGTAAAACTGCGCAGTGTTTTCTCGCTTCATCAAATTGGCTTTGATTAATCTGCTCGTCCACTTTCTGCAAGTGTTTATAGATTAGCGGGCTTACAGTCATGCGGTTGGCGGCAAAGGATGTGGGTGCATATAGCAAACACAAGAGTAAAAATACTGTCGCCAGTCTTTGTGTGATCATCACCGCCTCTTCTCCAACTGAAAAGCAATACGCTGACGCACACCATAACGCTCTACGGCGACTTTATTAACGACTTTTGGCTTAAACTTCCAGCGAGATATCGCCCTGAGTGCTGCATTATCAAAGATACCCCGAGGCGAGGCCGACACCACATGTGCGTTTTTCACCAAGCCTGCAGCGGTGATAGTAAATTCCACTTCCACCCAACCCTCCAGCCCTCTTTTTGCTGCTCGCTGGGGGTAAATAGGGGGGATACGAAAAACAGGCATCGCCTCTTCGTTCACCAACACGGAGCTTAATGGAATATTGATCACACCCGTGGGGATTTTTGCACCGCTGAACCTCGGAATATCCATGGGAGGCAGAGCGATACCGGAAGGCGCGCCCACTTCCATCTGCGGACTTTGGTAAGGAGTTGAAGGCACTGGTTTTACTTCTGGCTGCTTAGGAGCCTTGCGCTCTTTTACTGCAGTGCTTTCTTTTCTTTTAACGCGGATAAATTCAATGTGCTGCGTCGGAGACAATGATACCAGCGAAGTATCCAGTTCATCGTGCACGGTCATTGATTGCATAAAATAAAACAATGCGTAACTAATAAGCAGTGAAGCAATCACTGCCAAGGCATATCGTAAGGTAGACAAAATACGGTGATTGCCCATGTGCATCAGTCTGGTGCCACCGTCGCCACCGCGACATTTGTCACACCAGCGAGGCGCACCTGATCCATCACCTCAATTAAAACACCGGTTTCGGCGCGCCTATCTGCCTGCACCACCACCGAGCCCTGAGGATTTTCGGCATGCAATCGCTCTACATTCGCGCGCACTGCTCGCTTATCTATCTGCCGCCTATTTATCCACACCTCGCCGGTCGCAGTAATTGCAACAAAGAGTGTGACATTTTTCTGCATCGTGCCACTCGCCGCACCGGGTCGCATGACATCCACACCGGCTTCTTTTACAAATGAGGCAGTGACAATAAAAAAAATCAGCAGTATAAACACCACGTCTAGCATGGGCGTCATATCCACTACTGAAGCATTATCATCGTCACATACTATTCTTTTTCGGCGCATACTCTTTTCATTTATCCGATTTTCGAAATGTCATTTGGTGGAAAATTCTGTACATTATGGAGCGTGTAATATGTTGGGTTTCGCTACGCTCTCGGCAACTGCTCCATGCGTTGCGCTGCTCTGCATCCGTGCCGTCACACCCAATCTACAAAGCGCTAAACCTGATCTATCCGGCCCCGTAGATACCATCTCTCAAACCCAATCTCAATCACTTCATTAAGCGATTTGAGGTTGGTATTTGGTCTGATGTTTGACAACACCAAAACAAATTTGGACAAGCTTTCTCATGGCTGCACCGAGCGCTTCCATTTTGCACTTCCCAGCGTTCATTAGCCTATCTTTTTGGGCTTTGATGTCAGGGTTGCGCATGCTTGCAACGACTGCAGCCATATATAACTTTGCACGTAATCTTGACGGGCCAACTTTGCTTATCGTCGTGCGCCCTTTCAGTTTGCCTGACTCATGCTGTTTCGGAATAAGGCCTAAATAAGCGGCAACCTGCTTGGCATTTTTAAAGCGTTTTGCTGCAAAAAGATACGTTAATTCCCGCGACAAAACTGGGCCAATCCCATTTATGCTTTTCAGTAGCTCTCTATTTTTCTTCAGGTGGCTATGATGATCTATGTGATTGTCTATATCATCTTCTAGCTGCTTAATTTCAGCTTCCAGCGCCTTAATCATGCTGTTTAATGATTGTAAAACACGCTCGGAGACATCGCTTATTTCACTTGTTTCACGTCTGTTTTTTTCCCGCTGAAGATCTTTCTCCAAGGCATCCAGTCGACGCATCATTGCTTTTAACTGCCTGATTTCCTTTGGTTCTGGCTCCCATAATGTTGCCTGGGTAGCCTGCGCATGACCATAGTAAGCCAACATCGCGGCATCACTTTTATCTGTCTTATGAGTCAAGCAAAGGGACTCTGCAAATTTTTTCGCTTTTCCAGAGTTGGCTAGAAAAACCTTAAATCCTTTTTCATAAAGAAAGTGAATCAGGGCTTCGTGATAGACATTTGTGGGCTCTACTACGATCAAAATATCGGGTGCTTCGCATCCAACATTCTTAAGTAACCACTGATGTATTTCTTGATACCCTTTGCTATTGTTTCTAAGCGATTTTGATTTCTTTTTCCCAGTGCTGGCGTCTCTCAACCAGCAGGTGTCAAACTTATCTTTACTTACATCAATGCCAATAATTGTGCTCATCTCTTTTTCTTCCCTTGTACATACAGCGTCATCTTGAAAACTAAGAGCGCTTGGATACCATTCAGCTTAAGGAGACATGAATAAGGCTAAGGTTTTATCTACAACGCAGCATCTTATGCTAAGGTTGGGCTCAAACTCATTAGCCTCAGGTTTTTATTGGTGACAGCTAATCACCAATATTTGAGAGATACAAGGTTGGGTTGAACGAAGTGAAACCCAACACCTTGCAGGATGGCAAGAGCCGTGCCGCCCGATACGTCTGTTGGGTTTCACTTCGTTCTACCCAACCTACAAAAATTACTGCTCCATGCGTTGCTCTACCTCCTGCATCGATGCAGTCGTACACAACCTACAAAAGTCACCCAACCTACGAAACTACAAAAACGCACAAGCATTCGGTTAATCCAACAGGGCTATTTAATTTAAAACCAAGAAAAAACTAAACAACCACCGGCTAAAGCCGGTGGGTTTGAATAACGGACTGAAAGTCCGGATACGCGTCGACTAAACGACGCGTCCTAATCAGGCTCCATCTTAAAATCATCGTTCGGA
>Ga0209345_10003484_pt1 | contig 16185 bp, 28 predicted proteins | sample Cruoilmetagenom7_FD_187294 | JGI IMG/M metagenome (GOLD analysis project Ga0209345, IMG submission 187294) | Oil polluted marine microbial communities from Coal Oil Point, Santa Barbara, California, USA - Sample 7 (SPAdes) (version 2) | ecosystem: Environmental > Aquatic > Marine > Oil seeps ... | reverse complement strand
GAAATGTTGGAGCTGTTACATCAGGGACATCTGAAGAAACAGAGCTAACCCCACCCAATGAGCTTATTCTTCTTGCCCAGAAAGTACTACCAATGCTATCAGAAACCTTTTCACAAGCCGACTTTGTAAATGCAGTAAACACAGTGAACATACCTATGCTGGAAGGCAAAGGACATCTCATTAATGAAAGAAGAGATGAAATCCTTGGCGCAATGGCTACAGCAGGAAAACTGATCAAGAACGCAAACGGAACATACACAAAAACAGGGATGTAATCGTCCCTCTGCTTTTTTTACTTGGGTGATGAAATGAATTACTTACTTCAGGGTGTGCCCGGGTCGGGTAAAACCTTTGCATCATTAGCATTCCCAGAGCCCGTTGTCCTTTTCCTCATTGAAAACCGGGAAAAGTTCTATCAAGAAGTCAAAGATAAGTTTTTCCCAAACAGACTAATCAGTATTGTCAGTTGCCATGTCTCCAAGGACATAAAGAACAAGTGGCTTTCCCCAACAGATGAAGTCAAGACCTTCAAGGCTTTTGAAAAAGAGTTTACAGGGTTTGACATAACAACAGCGGGAACTGTGGTAATTGACGATGTTGGGCTACTAAGAAAATATGGCGGGGAAATATACAAAGCAGACAACAACAAGAAGTCAGTCCCTATTGAGCAGGGATGGGGTTGGGTCAATGACAAAATACGATATTTTGTGTTAGGGGCCATGAATGCATGCACAGTCCTGGGTAAGACTTGTGTAGTCACAACAACCATGAAGGACAATTACAAGGTTCTTAATGGGGAACACGTGAAGGACGGTACTATACCAGATGTCATCAGAGACATTGTGACAAACATAGACTACCAAATTGAAATGAAAACAAACAAGGGAACAGCACGATATCTTGCCCAAGTAATTAAAAGCCCATATGGGTCCATGACCCTGGATACAACAGGGAAATCATTATACAATATGTTAAAGGAGGTTGAATAATGAAAGCATTAACGACTTTGGATAGCTGCGTGATTTGTGAGTTGATAGAATCTGGCAGGCGATGTAGGCAACATATACGGGATGGGTCAATGTCATATCTGTTTGAGATAGGCTACATGTATGGCGTCATAGAAGTGTTCAAAGTAATGAAACTCTGGACGTGAACATATGGATCTGAGCTCTGCGATCGTGACTATAGACACCCGGGAAAAAGATCAACAAAGAGTTCACACTGTGGAGACGGCCTTTAGAAATAATAATGCATCGGTCACTCTCCACAAATGTGAGTATGTAGACTATGTAATCACAGGGTTTTATAGGGGAAATGAAATGAATATTGGGATTGAGTATAAGACCTTTGATGACTTTTTACTTAACAGAGACAAACTCCCAGACCGGCTTTTTCATGCACTTGAAACCTATGACACAGTTGCCTTGTTTGTAGAAATGGACTCAAAGGACATCTCATATGACACAAATAACGACACCATGACTTTGATATCTCCCACTGATTATGTCGTGAGGCAGAAACATCAGAATGTCGGGCACATAGTCACAACGACCATAACCCAGTTTGAAAATGGGATGGCGTCATTTAGCAAGTGGGGAGTTGAGTGTCGTACAATCTTTTATTCCCCTCGGCAAATCCCCTACAGTATGTTTGCGTTGATCAGACATTCTACCAAGGACAGTCATAAGGGTCTCAGGCTAAAGTATGACAAGGAGACTAACAACTCAGATGCAATCTTCAAGAACATGATGACACAGGTGCCCGGTGTAGGTGTGGCCACTGTGAACAAGCTGATGGGTTATGGAATTGCGACTTTGAAGGATGCTGTGGGGACAAAGGTGGAAGAGTTTGAGAGGGTCCTTGGGAAAAAGAAAGGTAACAGTGTCTATATGGCATTGAGATAAGGAGGAATAAATATGGATAAAAAAAATAGATGGCCATTCACTACCCCTCCAAGTAGATATGACGACACTATATTATTTTTGAACAAACCCCTATATTGGTGGGGGGCGATGTCTGTGTTGGTGTTATGTCTGTTTCTTGTGATAGCATCTATTGTCGTGGAAAACTGTGAAGAAACAAAAATAGCAGAAGATATTGAGCGGGTTTATGGATCTGCCATGACTTTTATATGCACTCATATAAACAACATAAAACATGTAGCTTTAGTGATATTGCTTATTATAGCTATTATATTGGTGGCTCTGGATGAGACATAAGGAGGAAAAGAATATGAAAAAGGAAACAGAAGACATACTTATAAAAATTGGTGTGAATGTAGGTCTATTTATACTAATAATTGTACCCTTACGTGCTTTTACAGCAGGTATGGAGGAACAAGCCCATTTGGAGTTTTTATTGTCTATACTCCTAATACTGTCTGCGATATCTTTTTATTTGGCGGCCTCGCTACCGGGCTTTTATAGGTGAGGAATAAACTATGGATAAAGAAACAAAACACCCTAGTATCATTGAGATTGTTGGCTTTACGATCATAGGAACTATAGCCGCAAGCGCAATAGTACCAGCAATAATAACCAATACCAAAATAGCTGTACTAATACCATTTTCAGTGTTTATGATTGGGTGTGTAATGTGTCATTTGGAATTACTTAAGGTGATAGAGGGGTATGAAAATACCCCTTAAGTTATAAACACTCTTTTTTTTAACCCACCCTATTTAATCTTTTCGATATATTTTTAAGCAGAGGACTCTTATTTACCTCATAATGAAAGTCCCTTTCGCTATAGCAATGCTTGCAATTTCTGTACTGTTGTTAATCTACTTCAGCGCAAGTATCTTCAATGAAGTGGATAATACAATAAATGTGACGGGCACAGACTACGAAGACCAGCAGCAAGCCACACATAACGTAACAAGAGTAAGTCTTGTCACTATGAATTATATGTCATTGCTGCTTTTCCTCCTCTTCATACTGGTGATTGTGGGTGGATTTATTGGAGTTATGAGGTGAAAATGAAAGCAAATAAATTTGTGAATGATGAAGGAGCACAGGCTGAAAACTCACTATCTGGTGTAGGCGTTACTATACTTGTGTTAGTCATTGTGGGAGCTATGGCGGCACTCATAGGTAACGAACTAACGAATGCCACGACTTTAACTACTCTTGTAGACGGTAATGTGACTGGAACCCACTGGAGCAACATAAGCAACGAGACTGGTGAAATGGCGACATCAGGATTCAACATCTTAGGAGTTGGCGTAGTCCTTATAGTAATTATGGCAGCTGTAGGCTGGATAATTCTACCACATATGGCCACTGGGCAATAAATAGATAAATCTTATCATGTTAAAATGGTAGGAGGTGATAACGAATGAAAGCGAACAGATTTATTAACGACACAGGTGCACAGGCTGAAAACTCACTATCTGGGATGGGTGTAACAATATTGGTCCTTGTGATAGTAGGTGCAATGGCGGCACTCATAGGTAACGAACTAACGAATGCATCGGCCTTAACATCGGGTTCGGATTGGGCCAATGTTAGTAATGAAACTGGCGAAATGGCAACCAGTGGATTCAACATTCTGAGCGTCGGTGTAGTCCTTGCAGTCATAATGGCAGCAGTGGGCTGGATCATACTTCCGCACTTAACAGGCGGCGGACAGTAAACACAACTTTAAAAGATGGGTCAGATTTGGCCCCTACATTTTTTTTACTTTTCTTAAGAAACATTCATAAGGAGATATCCCATTGTTACTATTATGATGAAAAAACTATATGTCACTTTGTTACTTTTCATAGTGTTCTTTGTGTGTTGTATCAATGCTTCTGCTGCTGATATTTATGTTCCAGACGACTATAGCACTATTCAGTTTGCGGTAGACAACGCTTCTGCTGGGGATACAATCACAGTTCGAGATGGGACATATACTGAAAATGTGGATGTAGCTAAACGTTTGACAATACAGTCGGAAAATGGGTCTGCTTCAGCAATTGTCAGTGCGTTGTCTGCTGATGATCATGTCTTCACACTGACAGCGGGATCTGTGAATGTTAGTGGATTTACAATAGGAGGGGCGAGCGAGGCGTGGAAAATCGGGATTTACATTAGTGGTGTAGATCACTGTAATATCTCTGATAACAACATATCAAACAACTCGAGGGGGGTTCTTATTACAGATACTTCGACCAATAACACATTATCAAACAATATTGTTTTGGATAATACCATTGGAATTTACCTATATTCCTCATGTGATAACAACACATTATCAAACAATACTGCATATCTAAACACCGATTATGGAATTTACATACATACCTCTTCAAATAATATTATATCAGATAACACAGTGTTTGATAATTCAAATGGAATTTACCTATATTCCTCTTCAAATAATATTATATCAGATAACACAGTGTTTGATAATTTTTATGGAATTTACCTAAGAACCTCAAGTAACAACAGTATATCAGGTAACACAGCATATAGTAACAATAACGGTTTACGTCTATTATTCAGTTCAAACAGCAATCTTCTTTTTAATAACTACCTAAATAACACAAATAACGCCTATTCTGACGGGTCTAACATCTGGAACACAACAAAAACACTGGGTATAAACATAGTTGGGGGCCCATACCTGGGTGGAAATTACTGGTCAGATTATAATGGGACTGATACAGATGGTGATGGTTTGGGTGACACATACACACCGTGGGGTCCAGGTGATTATCTACCTCTTGTATTATACACACCCCCATCACCATCCAATATCATTATTGTGACACAAATGAGTACGGCTTATATTTCTTGGTCACCAAACTTGTCCTTCACTCCACCATATTCGATGTATTACTACTGGAACGTCACCAATACAACGGATGAGGTTGATAATGGCGTGACAACAAACACATATACTGGGCCCATACCTAATCTTTTGCCCCCAGGGACTTACACCTTTCACCTTAATGCTTCTGATAATACAACCTTTTCGGGTAATGTGACGACACCCTTCATAATAACAAATACAGTGGACATGATGATACCACAACCTACACAGGGGCAATCTCAAAGTTATGGATTTATAGGTGTTGTGGGGTTACTTGCAATACCGTTCATACTGAAGAGTTTTAGGGATAATAAAAAGTATGGAGATGAAGAGTAATGGAGATAGAGCTATTTTCAAAAAAGGTAGATGACATTTTGTTCAAAGTGTATTATGTGACAGATGAGGATGAGTCTTTCATAAAATTTGAACAGACATATTTACCAGACAAGGATATGTTCTATGTTGAGATTCCATTAGGGGATGGGCTACTTATAGCAGAACATATAAAACAGATGGTGCATGCGGATTTTGACATGAGACAGTATGTGGAAAATGATTGTGGGGGGATGGGATGTATAGTTGAATGCTTTACCTTCTAAAAGGACAATTTTTTTTAGTTCTGTCATCACATGCCATTAATGATGGTGTCAATTGACAACGCTCTACTGTTTCAACAACTATAGCTCTTGGTTTACCACTTTTCGCAAATATACATGATTTAGTCATGGTTTTACACCTCCTTTTCTTTTGACCAACTGACATATCCATACACGGCTATGATCGTCATTACAATCCACATGGGTATCTGGGCATATAACCCGATTTTTACATTTACTATTATCCAACCGATGTTTGCCACTATCCACAGAAGGAATCCATTACGATTCATTTTTGTGTTTAGTATGGCTCCTAATATACTCATCCCTGCCAAAACCCATTCAATCATACTATTCCACTTCCTCAATTATTCTTTTACCTATAAACAACGCATGCATCAACTCTATTTTTGCCCCGCGACTGTCCCTCCATCCTGGTATCATCACAATCACATCACACCGCGACAAGATCTCCAAGTCATTACGGATGAAATGCATGTATGGGACAGTACCTGTAAAATGCGCTGTATTCGTATGTGGGCAATGGACCGAATATCCAAGCCTTAAATATTTCTTTGCGTATTCTGCTGCAAACTGGATATTCTGTTCAACTTTTTCCCATGAGGGGGCCGAGTATTTCCCAGAGATATAGATGAGTGTGTGCCTATTGTTTTTATCCATGACAACATCTATGGTAGTTATCTATAATAAAGCTTTTCCTATTTAGAATTCAAACTCGTCTTCCATGTCACTGAACATCTGAAGAATATTCATTATGACAAACACAATCATGACAAGAGCAGTGGCCACCATGAAGAGTCCAAGGCCTGCGCTGTGATTCACTGTATTATATGTGTCATAAGCAAAGTCCACACCGGTGCTATTGTTCACCACCATAATAACATTGCTAAGAGTTCCACCTATCAGAGTGGCCCCTAACACAAGTGACAGTATCACCGACATCACACCTGCAATTATGTTCCCATAGAACCTATTTTCATAGTCAGACATTGCAAAGAACAATAGAACAAAATCTATGACAATGAAAAGGATGAGTAGAGGTTCCGATAGTTCATTGCTGTGAACCGTGTAAGTCTCAGCGGATACACCCGGTATAAATAGCAGTAATGAAAAAATAATTCCCAGGGCCTTAAATAATCTTGTCATGTTACCTTTTAAATAATGGAAGGGGATGCTCCACATAACTTTGTAGATACATCCATAACTATCTTTGTCATAAGGAGTTATAAAAGTTTCTATACTTTGTATCTCCAACAGAAATTTCCCAGATGTAATTTGCAGTGTCTGGGTCTCTTTTTGGCACATAATGACCTTGTTTATTAATGGTTATGGCTTTTTTTACTATCCCGTGTTTGATTGCATATCTATGAAATTTGTTGTTATGGAGGTTTGGGGGTAACTGTGTGATGGTGTACTCTTTCCCTATGAAGCTATCTATCGTCTTAACCCACCTAAGAACGTCATTCATAGTACACATACACATACTCTACCGCAATACTACTTAAGGCTTTTCTTTACATATTTAAACTATGGGAAAACTTTATGGTGCATAAGATTTCTTGTAATAAAAGCTTTAGATATATTTATGTATACACACATCATAATATTCATAATGACTTTTGTCCCATCAATTCATAGAACAATGCAAAGGCGGAAGCAACCACGAAAACAGGTACGTACAGAACAGTACAAGACATACAAGCATTATCAGCGTGGGACAGAAGCCGCAAGGAAATATAGGGGATGGGTTGAAAGGAAAACCACAAGAGATGGTAGACGTGGAGGGGGATTTGAAAAATTCGGTAGAGGTGCTGCAATGGCACCTGCTGGGTTAATAGAGTATGGTTCTGTAATACCTATTGCATTAGAAAGTGCTGTTAGGAAACCAAAACAAACAGCAGAACAAGCGGTTCCTGGGTTGGTGTCGGGGTTTAAAGGCATGGCCTCAGAAGCCAAGAAACGACCTTACGAGGTTGGGGGGGAAGTGATTACCCAGGCAGCATTGATGTATGGGTTGCAACGTGGTATTTCCAAAGTTCCTGGCAAAGTCCCTGTGAAAACCCCTAAACACATTCCGAAAACCCCTAAGGGAATCCCAAAGGGAAAAACACAGATAATTCAAAAGGGTAAACCGATTTACAAGGTGGTTCCCAAGAGAGCAGGATCTAAAATAGTTACTCATCGCAAGGGCCAGCAAGTATTCAAACAACCTAAGCGACCAGGTGTAATAGACAGGCCACTTACGCCAGAAGTACAAAAATCAGTTTTGGGACGTATCCCTAAGGAAACCAAAGTGGCAATACCTAAGACAAAACCCAAGACACCTGTAAAGCAACCAGGGGTTATAGATAGACCTCTCTCCCCAGAGATGCAGAAATCAATGTCAAAACATTTTCCGAAGAAACCAAAAGTTGCTCTGGATAAGCCAACAACCAAAGTCATTCCTAAAAAAACCGATATACCTTTTGATAAGCCTCTTTCACCCGAGATGCGTAAATCAATGTTGAAAGGGCTTCCTAAGAAACCAAAAATAAAACCCAAGGCAACTAAAACGAAACCCGATGTGATAGATAGACCTCTCACAACAGAAATGCGAAGAAGGATGTTAAAGGACATTCCCAAGCAACCAAAGATTAAGACGCCCAAAGTTGATAAGCCCCCAAAGATCCCGGATGAGATAGTATTAAAGCCACTTGAGGCAGATGTACAGAAATCAGTTTTGGGAAAGATGCCGAAGGAGACTAAGGTCTCAGTACCCAAAACAACACCTAAGACAAAACCCATAGCTGACAAACCCCTTTCTATAGATGTTAGACAAGAAATATTAAAACAATATGGGAAATCGGGAAAAGTTGGGGCAGAGAGGATTACACACGTTTCCCAGAGGCAAAAAGCAGGTGTTGCGACTAAGCGTGCCCCATCAAAAACATCAGGGGAACCACCCAAATATGAATATCCCACAATACACCCAGAAGAGCTCCCAGGGAAAATAGGGAAGAAGGCACCACAGAAAATTGACATTTATGAAAGGGCAGTGGGAAAACCAAAGCCAACCGTGTCACCAGGAAAAATAAAACAACTTGAGATTCTGGTGAAGGAACTCAAAGAAGAGATAAAAGTTACACCAGGGAAAGGCAGGACCCAGTTAAAAGCTAACCTTAGGAATTTAGAAAGAGAGTTAAAACTTGGTTCAGGGGAATACGTAGAACAAGCCGTAAAAGGACAAACACAGCAACAGATTACTTTAGTGAAAACAAAGCCACCGGTATTTAGAGTAAAGAAGATAACACCGAAACAAATAACAAAGCCCACGCCCAAAGTTGGAAAAATTCCCAAGACACGTATGAAAATACAGCCTCCCATACCCATAGTAGCACCAACTCAGTTTTATAAGCAAGAAACCAAACAAGGGCTTATACAAAAAAAGGAATCAAAACGTATCCATGACCAGGCCAGAAAACACATGTTGGGACATAAACAAGCCCGAATGCAAGGTGAAAAACAGGCCAGAAAACAGAATCAAAAATTCCTTCAAGATCTTAAAAGGGCGCAGGCACAAGACAGAAAACAAAAGAGGAAACAAGCCCAGAAAATGAAAAAGGCACAAACACGAGCAACAATCCCGAAGCAGCTTTATAAAACACAGGTTCCACCAAAAACTAAAGCCAAACCCAAGAAGAAGAGCAAAGATGAAAAGCTTCGGGAATTTGAGGAAAAGGCAAAAGAATATGACCCAGGTGCATGGTTCGAAAGACATAAAATAGCAACAATAGAAGAAATGTTAGGGAAATGATATGGAACAATTACCAAAAAGACTAAACTTTATTGCATATGACATCATGATATTCTTTGTAGCCATTGCCATTTTTGGCCTATTCTTTGCGGCTTTTAGTTTTGGGCTCTCTGAGACGGCAGAGGTTACAGATGATATGTATGACTTCACACAACAGACTACCGACACAGCAAACGACATGTTGAGTATATATACTTTGCTGCCTTTTATTGTTGTCATGGCAATTAGCTTTTGGGGCATTATGAAAGCCATTCAAGGAGGTGGCAGACGATATGTCTGAATTAGTATCTGCATTTGTCTATTTAATTCTTGCAGTGTTTCTGGGGTTTATTTTTGCATTGTTCTTAGGAATAACTATGGATGTCATAACCGATGCATCAGATGAACACTTTGATATCTCTAATGCAAATTACGAAGGCACAATGATAGCGACAAAACGCATGGTGAACACTGGATACTGGGTGCCTTATGCCTTAGCGGCTTCAGGTATAGTCTTTGTGGCAGTGACAATGTTGCATCAGTTGTTGTATACAAGGAAGGATGAGTATGAAGACTATTAAGATTGGGTTGGTCGTGACATTGTTCCTTGTCTTTACACTTTTAACTGCTGGGAATGTTTCTGCCGCTGAGGAAGGCGGGTCTTTTATAGCGTCTACTGGGTATACGGAGACGTTTAGTTATGATTTTGATTATGCAGAAAGTGTAATTTTATCAGACGCACGTTTAAATTTTAAGAACATTGGGTATTATCAAAACTTACAAAGTATTAAAATAGAAAATATTCCAATTTCTGCTGCCAGTTTCACAACAGATTCTTTGTCAACTCAAACAGGTATGACGGTGGAATCTGGGGGAGTTGTTCTTGGTACCGGTTCCATTGGGTTTGGGAAAAATTTAATAACTGGAAATTTTACTCTCTATTTATATTTATACGAATGGGACATAGGCGATAGAACAGGGGCTTTATCAACAAATGTAGTATTTAATACAACCGAGTTGGGTATTGATTATGTGGGGTACTTATCAGATCACAATCCCAACCCAATGTTACAAGACTACGAGCTTGGATTATCAAATGCTGGGGTGCCAGAAAATATCAGACTTCTGGCACGTGATTATAAAGTCACCCACACTTCAGAATTCCAAAATGTTTACCTTGGTGAAACATACGGGGATTTTTATCGTGTTAATATCACAAAAATAGTGGATGACACCACGTATGAAAGCTTCTGGACAGTATCAACAGCATCGGATATTTATCTCAATGGCACATCTACTCTCAACGAATCTATCATTGTTGGGGAAGCACCAATTTTCCTGTATTGTATTGATGGGTACAACAATACATACTCTGACACTATTTTTGAGGATACGGCGACCTCTGATATGTACGGGATCATCTCTGACCTGACAAACTCAACGGGTATAGAAGGCGCAGAAATAGTAGTTGGAGCATATAATGATACTTCTGGGTCATCGGGGGCATATACCGTATCTGGGTTGCCAGTAGGTTCATATAATGTAAATGTCACAGCAGCAGGATACCACCCCAATAATTTCACAGTATCATTCGAGTATGCGTCTACTTACAACATCAACATACATATGATGCCGTTGTCTATGACTTATGATAATGGTTCTGTTGCAGGGTCTGTCACATCACTTCCTTATAATATGCCTTTGGAAGATGCCACCGTTTACCTTTCTAATGGTAGTTACAGCACAACCACCACAACAAGTTCCTCCGGCTTCTACATATTTGATGGGTTATCTAATGACACCTATGACGTGTATGTTACAGCAGTGGGGCACGACACATCTTCCACAGAAGCAGTTGTAGTTGTTACCCCAGACTTCACAATACAAGACTTTGAAATGAACCCAAAGTATATCATTACCATAAAGTGTAATAACATAGAGACTGGTGTTCCTATAAACAACTTTTCAGCGACCATAGATGGGGTTCTGAAAGGTTCTGTTGCTGGTGCTGCGGTTTTCCCTGACATGGAATATGGTTGGGTGGAAATTGCCGTTAATGCCTCTGGCTTTTATGCCACGACAAAAACATCATATATAGATGAGGATACTACCATTACTGTATTCATGCAGCAAAGTGAGGGGGCAGGAGCCAAATTTGAAAGGCATTATGTTGCCCTCAAGATCGTAAATTGGTATGGGAGAGGGATAGAAGGCGTTAATGTGAGTACAGGGGAAACCTACAATTTGACAGGTACAGATGGTGTTGTAGGTTTTGAGATGATACAGAATAGGTATTACACCATTGTGATGACACACACAGGGCACACCAAGACAATAACACTGATGCCGGTATACAACGAATACACTATCTTCTTTGTGTATTCTGGGCAGGCACCTCCACAAGACACCGAAAACTGGTATGACTTTGTGAATTTCACGGTGGCGACAGACCTGATCAATTCCACTCACGCATATATCAACTTGACATTTGTGGATAGTGGTAATGGCTCATCCAACCTTTACACCTTTGTGAATAATAGTAGTGATACCAATCTGGAAAACTCTAATGGGAATATCAGTATTGTTGTGGATAAGAGTTTGGGGGCGTCCTTCTATGTGGGTTTCCATTGTGATTATGAGGGGTATGACGATAAGTTGTCGGTTAAAAAGGTTGTGGTGTTCCCTTGGGACCTTGGAGAGGACAGCGCATTCACTGATTATACCAGAAGTATTATGGGGATAGCATTCTTGATTCTGCTTGGAGCAATTTTCGGGACCATTACAGTTCCTTATGGCGGGATAATCTTGCCTATGTTTGCATTGATACTTAATTGGGCAGGGTGGTTCACAATAGTTGATGACACAACAACTAAAACTGTATGTGTCACAGCATTAGTTCTGGCAATTATGTTATATATGAGAGCAAGAGAGGAGGCGTTCTAAATGGCAAAGGCGATAGACATCGCTATGTATATGATTTTTGTGTCCGCGGCAATAGGACTAGTGGCATCCCTAAACATTTTTGGGACCGAGATGCCTGAGATGAATAACACACTGGAAGCTGCTGATACTGCGATTATTCTTAATGTGACTGAGGAAACTTCCCATGATCCTTTGGGGGTAGGGTTGTTTGGCTCTGTAGTTTTTGCCTTTAGGTTCTTGAAGGACACGGTGTTTAGGGCATTGTTTATATATCCATGGTTGGTGGAAATGGGTGTACCCAGCGTGATAGCGGCCATAGTTAATTTAGGTATAGACTTGGTGCTGGGATTGTTCATTGTGCAATGGATCACAAACAGATACTTTACGGGGGTAGAGTGATGGGAAGATTTAATACTATACGGAAGTAAATAGGTATACAAAAAGGAGCTAATAGAATGAGGATAGAAGGAAAAACATTTGTTAAAGAATACGCTTGTGGGGCTAAATCCGAAGCAAAAAAATATGCAGCGAAAGCAAGATCACGGGGGAGGAACGCACGGGTAGTATGGAAAGCTAATAAACATGAATATTGGGTAGTCACAAGATAAATATGAGTGTGTCGGTGAAAAAACACATAATTGTCTTAGTGATCTTTTTAGGACTATTACTTATTTTCCCTACTGTAGATGCTTCAGTCACCACGGTCTCATACACAAAATCCTCTACAGACTATTTAAGCTACTCATTCGTCAGCGATGCGACCGTGGATTACCTCTGGACCTTTGATGACGGGGACACTTACGTAACACAGAATTGCACACACGTCTTTGATAATATAGGGCCACACTGGGTGAACATGACAAGTGAAGCCACCTATGTTAATACTACCCTCACAGTCATATACCAATTTGACAGGCCAACTGCCACTGACTCCATCACATATACAGACCCCGGGGCTATGGATGTCATACAGAACAATGGCACATTTTCAGTAGAGCAGATTATCACAGGTATAAGCATTTCATATACGGACCTTCTGGGGAACTTTTTCTACTTTGTGTGTTTTGGTATCCCAATACTTATGATATGGGTTAGAACGGAGAGTGCGGTTATCCCTGCGATACTAGGGATGTTAATTGGGTCGTTCACATTTGGGTATCTCCCACCAGAGTATGAGTATGCCGCAATGATCTTTATGATATTGGCAATAGCTGGAATGTTTACAGTAATCTTTAAGTCTAAGAAGTAATATAGGAGACGATACAAATGCCCAAAGTAAAACACACATATAAACCAGAAATGATAGATGGTAGGAAAGTGACTTTCAAATATAAAACCGGTATAGTGTGGGCTTATGTCCCAGGCTTTTCAAAGGAATGCTTAGGAACTGGGAACACAAAAGCAGAGGCCATTACGTCACTAAAAAAGACAATAAAACATTTTAAGAAATCTGGAAGTCACTCCCTTAGGCTAAATATAGTCTGAATCCTCCATATAAAAAGATCACCATACTGTTTTGCAAAAGAACTTGTGTATGGTGGGACAAACTGATTTTTGACAATGTATGGGGTGTCATAAACCTTTAAGCTAAAATATATGAATATCTCAATCTCGACGCCTTCTATTATCACAGAATATACTTTTGCTATTGTGGCTTTCTTTTCTACCTTGGTCATAGTTTTCTAATACCCCAAGTCGTCAAAACACTCTTTCCATGCGTGCTCATCTTTGCGGTATTGCTCACATTTTTTAGGTGAATCTTCGTATATGCAATCTATACATGCACACTCATCCCCATCTTCTGTATTACATCCTTCATATTCAATTCCGTATATAAATCCTGCCATTTTTTTATCACCATAGTATACTTAGGCTAAGAGGCTATATAGTTTTCCCTATGTAGTAAAAAAAGTATGAGTGTGTCAGCTATATCATTTAAAAAAGGAATGAGAGGGCTTTTTACTTTTTAGCCCTTTCCCGACGTCTTAAATCACCTTCTAATGCTTTAATTCTATCCCTAAGGTGTATTCTTTTCAGAGTGTCTTCAGTTAACGTTTCATATGATGTGTACGTTTCACACATTTTTTTATATCTTGCTTTTTTTTCCTTTATCTCCTTCTTCAGTTCTGGGATTGATTTAGATTTGTATCGTTTCGGCATATATATCGCCTTTTATTTCCTAGCCCTTTTCTTTCTTAATCCTTTAGCTTTCTTTTCGGCCATGCGTTTTGTTAAGGCCCCAAATCTTTTCCGGCCCCCGACATTCACATTGTAGCCCTTCCCCTTTTCTTTCTTTTCAATAGTTACACGTGCTTTTCGTTTCATGTGTATAGGTTTGGGGTTGGGGGATTAAAAAAGTTCCGACATATCATCGAGATCATTCATCATTTCTAAACACAGCGTTATTCCAAATGTGTTATTATGGTTTTCACATTCGGCGACAAAACTGCATCCTCCACACACTTTATCTCTCAGGGCTTCACGTGATATTTTAAGCTTTAACTTATCCAACTCTTGTTCTTCCATTTTTGTAACCTCCATTCATTTCCTAATTTTTATCGTTATATATGGGGCATGTCTAGGATCTATCTTTGATAATGATCTCATAAGGAACTTTGGGGAAGGGTAATAGCCCCCACCAGTTGCCTTTTCAATCTGAAACCCATGTAGCTTAAATAATTCCTGTAGCACATGATAAGTGAATAGTTTGACATGGGGAGGATATCCACAATCACCACCCGTGCCATAGCTGGGAGACAGCTTTGGGATCCCACTGATATTTTTTGCATCAGAGTAATGCATGGGGGAAGGGCCATAACCTAATAACATTGTGAATAGGTTAGTCCAACTTGATAAGTTTTCTGTAGATATAATAGCATATCCTTTAGGTTTCAACACCCTATGTATTTCCCTTATGTAGTTTTCCACATCTGTAAGGTGCTCAATTACCTGGTCCGAAAGCACCACATCAAATGAGTTGGGTTTTAAGGGAAGCTTTTTATTTAAATCATAAGGAATCGTCTTAATCCCTTTTTTCTTTGCTTCCTTTAAAAAGCTTTTGTTTATGTCAATCCCATACATATTCACTTTCCCACCTATCATTTCAGATGCCGTAAGAGTGAATTTACCATTTACACATCCAAGACAAAGTAATTTTGTTCTTCCTTTTTCGCTTCCTTTTTCAACCAGCTCAAAAATATTTGCCTCTCTCGCTTCAGATGCGTTCGCCCCAATGTTTATTGACCATGATCTCCCAAGTCCCTTCATACAAATCTACTCATCCCTGCAAATTCCCCCATGTTTTTTCAACAATTCTTCCACAACTTCAATTGGAACCCATCCATAGACTGTTTCAGTAGGATTGTCTTGATCCTCAGCATATTCCATTATTAAATCGTCCCTTTCAGAAGGATATCCTAACTCAACTGATGAATACCAACCATCATTCATTCTTGGTGAACAATAATGAAACTCACTGGCTTGTATTGATATTTTAAAACCATCCTTACAAGTAAACCATTCAATTACAGCTTTATTTAACTCTTGACTATTTAACTCTCGTCTTTTTTCCATTTCTAAATTTAAATCCATTTTTTTAGCCCCTTACCCCGAAGTTCCGGGGGATGCGTCGGGAAGGGTGGTGAATACATGTTTGAAATATTAGACAGAAACAATAGATCCTTCCCGACTACACTAATATATGGCAGTCATATTACTTAAGTTTTTCCATATCGACATATTTAAACCCCCAGCATTTCAAATTTCTATTATAATGATGAGAGATGACAATGATCAAGGCAACAATGATATAACCTTTGATAATGAGGCGCTTGGCAACATATACTCTGAACTAAACACCTTTGAAGATGAGAGGTACAAGCTTCAGCGTGATATGCTTATTGATGAGCATGGGGAATTTCTGATTGAAAGATTAAGACAGATACCCGAAATTACTCCCAGGGCACGCACAAAGCTATACAGCATCATAACTACATACTACTCAAAAAAGAATATTGTGTCAAATTATGCAGATAAGAAAGAGATTTTTGTGGCTTTTGCAAATCTAGAGATAGCGTT
>Ga0209345_10003483_pt1 | contig 16189 bp, 12 predicted proteins | sample Cruoilmetagenom7_FD_187294 | JGI IMG/M metagenome (GOLD analysis project Ga0209345, IMG submission 187294) | Oil polluted marine microbial communities from Coal Oil Point, Santa Barbara, California, USA - Sample 7 (SPAdes) (version 2) | ecosystem: Environmental > Aquatic > Marine > Oil seeps ... | reverse complement strand
TTACTGTAATCTTTCTCGTTTGAAAAACCGTTTATTGTTTCAACAAAATCCGGCAACTCAGATATTGTTACTTTTAAAAAAACATTAGGGTATGAACCAATAAATCCACGAGCAACCGTTAATTTATCTTCATCTTTCAACCTTTCAGTTTGTTCTGACAACAAATGTGAAATATTGTTATAGGCATTATCCCGGATAATAGAAAAGACTCTATCATTTTCTCCGGAATCAACAATATATAAAAAACTGGTTTCAGGTAAATACGATACTTTCCGCCCCCACAATTTCGACAGCCTAATTAATTCAACTTTAATTTTATCGTTTTCTACCTTATCCAGAGACAGGGTCACATCCAGCACATTAGCCAATCGCTTAGTTAGAATATCGAACAATTCAGTTTTATAATTTTTTGTATTAAATTTAATATTTGATTCTGATATCGGAACATCATGGGTCCAGTTAATAAAGTCAGAGACATAGTTATGTGCGCCTCGGTACCAAAAATCTCTTTCTGTTTTTCTTACCTGAGCCGGTAACAAGGTTAAAAAATTATATTCGCCTTCCATACGAAGAAAATCCATAAATAGCCTGGATTTTAATTGATGGTCAACGTTGCCGTATACATCAAATCCGGCAACCAGCAAATAATGAATACGCTCCAGTAAGGTGTACCCGATTACCCATGCAGTTTTTGGTGCGCTACCCACCAAGCCCTTAACTACAGTTGCACTATCCATATGCCTAAATACTGTAAGCGCAGCGTTATCATTTTCGGTATCTCCCGCCCATATAAAATCCAGCTCCTGTGTATTTTTTCCGATATTTTCCTGATTAAAGTTATTACTAATGAACTCTGATTTTTTCTTCAAGTATTCTTTCTGAATCGAAGCATATTCAAGCCAGGATAAGGGGTTTAAATTATTACTCCCTTCTACAGAGGGTAAGCTCATCTGACTACTTTCAGTAGCTAAAAATTTGGAATTATTTTTTATTAAATCTGATTCCGGGTTAACGAAAAACACCCAAAATCGGTCGTTAATTACGCTTAAAGCAATTTGCCCACGGCACACAGATCCTTTAATGAATCCACTGATGCTGGCTTTAGCTTCAAGCAGAAGAAATCGATATCGTGATTCCACTGGAATATTTTTGAAGGTTATAAAAGGGTTGGCCGATTTCACTGGATCATAATCTGGCAAGCTATCTACCTTAAACTCAGATTTTAAAAACAGTTCCCGAAACAATTGCATACGCTTTTTATTCAAAGGGTAAGGTATATGTGTTTTATCAAGAATGGTTGAGGTTATTGGTTGAAGTCGATAAAAAACCCGCTCAACACCTGGATCATCGTACGGTCGTCGAGTAGCGATTAATTCAATATCCCTCCCACTTCTTGTTTTCGAACGCACTAACTTAAAAAATACTTGTTTACTTTTCCTGTTGTTGAAATAAATATGGCTTACAAAGAGGTGTTCATAAAGATAACGACTCATTAGCTGATGTTTCACTGAATCATCATTTAGGAATATCTCCCATTGAAGAACTTGTTCTAACAGATCATCTGAAAGTTCTTCAACTTGATGGTTTGGAGCACCCTGGGAAATCCAGCTCATCAATTCCCCATACTCCCGATTATTTAAAGCCGGCAATCCATATGGCATTCCCCATAATGGGTATTTCTTTTCAAAATGATTAAACTCTTCAATGGTAGGGCATTGTTGAGCTCGTTTTAGGGAGATAGTGATTGAATCTGGCAATAGACTTGAATGCGACGTGATGTTAGATTTTTTCAAAGCTAACATACGCGCCATTAATCCAGCATTAATATTTGCTTCAGGCGTTTGGTCCCTCTCATTTAAAACGGGATAATATCCTTTATCTCTCCACTGCTTGATAGTAAACGCATCTTCAAATATACGGCCTGGTTCCGCTGCCAAGAGACGAGTGGGGTTATACACTTTTTCCTTGTTTGCTCCTCGCTCTATACCTTCAAGTGAAGCAAGATTAAGTTGGCATGGCGCATCATAACAACCATGACAAACGACACAACGCTCATCCAGAATTTTTATTGCTTTATTCCAGGAGCTTATTGAGTTTTCATTTTCCGCATGCCTGTTTATTGGCTGTTCTTTACCGTACTTATCATCGTATTGACGAACTGCTAGTACGGTACAACCACATAACGTTAAAGTTACTAATATAATTAGTACATAATTTTTATTTACAAACAAACTGATCACCCAAATTTTTAATTATTACCTGACACTTTATTCAAAATTCTGGTACTTGCTTTTAATAATATGAATACGGTGATCCAAATATCAATATATTAACTGGAAGAGGAAAATTCCAAAGAGTTGATTTTGATTTGAGTGTTACTCGCTGATAACTCTTAAAACTTATAATTAATTTTTTTCAATGATCAAGACTCGTCTAATTTATCACAAATCTGTCAATACTGGATATTCCTTTCTATACATGAACTCACACAAAACGGCTTCGAATGCACCAATTATTTTTCTGTTACGACCTTATTCAGGATATTCAGCAGATTGTATGTTGAGAATTTATGGTTACTTTATCCAGGCAACTGGATCAACTCTGACACTTCAAGTGAACCATTAGTATCTAGAAACGGGCACGCTTTAGCGATTTTTAGTGCCGCTTCCATAGATTCAGCTTCAACAATAGTGTATCCGGACATTGAAGTTGTGCTTCCGTTAGTAACAGAACCATCAGAATTTACTGTACTTGTATTTTTAAGTGGGTTCATGGGACTAACTGCTTTGTTGCCCAATGACGTCAGCCACTCTTTATACTTCGCAAAATGTTGCTGGCCTTCTTCTGGGCTTGAGGATTTTTCACCACCCAGGTAAGTAATAATATATTGGGGCATTTGCATTTGTCCTTTGCTTTAAGATTGGTTCAGGATTATTTACTTTGTCGATGGTTCCTTAAGTAACATTGCGCTTTATTTTTATGTGGTCTTTTCAATACCTTGATGAGATTTTAAAGCTTTCATACCGACAACATTACCTGCAAGCATTAATATTCCACCAACAATCAATGTGATTTCAAATTTCTCATGATAGAACAACACACCAGCCATTGCTATTAAAGGTAAACGAATGAAATCAATAATTACTACTGTAGTGACCTCAGTAAACTGCATGGCTTTACTCATACAGTAATGGGCTGACAGTGCTGTTAAACCGATAGCGGCAATCCACGCCCATTGTTCAATTGTTGGGTTCTGCCATTTTGATATCGAAAACAGGAGCCCAATTGGAGATTGCACCAAACACATGAAGAATACAATGGTAATTGGACTTTCAGTACTAGAAAGTGACTTAGTCGTAGTATGTGAAACAGCATATAAAATGGCAGCAGTTAATACAATAAATGAAGCAGGGTTAAATATTTCCGCTCCAGGTTTTACGATGACAACGGCCCCTATCAAACCAATCGCTATTGCTAATAGTTTTCGAGAAGTTAAAGGCTCCTTTAAAAATAACCAGGCAATTAGGGCTGTCCAGAAAGGAACAGTAAATTCCAGAGCAAATACTTCAGCCAGTGGTAGCAGGCCAATGCCTAGAAACCAACCGTACTGGCCTCCGAAATGAAATATATTTCTTAAGACATGTATTTTAATTCGATGACTGAAAATTAAATTTTTATTATTCAGGAAAATGATAATAAATGAAATTATTATCAAGCCAATAAGGCTTCGATAAAACAAAATTTGAATTACTTCCATTTATCCGCTTAGTTCACGAGCACCAATAGCCATCAAACAAAAGGAGCTTAGTGCACCAGACATCCATAAAACCACCTTCACTTAAGTTATAACTCGTCTTCGTAACTGCTTACCAGGCGTATTGACTATTAATCGCGTCATTCTTATTTTTCCCAAGAGATCTAATTGATAGTTGCAGTATAGTTATTGTTATTGTTATTTTTTGAAGATAGTCAAGAACTTATTAAAAATAAAACATAGAGGCAAATATTGAGTCGGTTAACCTACGGACTTTAAAATTGGTATGCGTTGTTAGCAATTAAAGTGTTTTAATTTTTACCCAGATAACTTTTTATTTAGTGCAAGTACTATGGGATGGCTATCTCAACAACCAACTGGATGAGATAAAATTATTCTTTGGCCTGGATGGAGTTAAGGGAGTTAAATCTGGAAATATTCTTCAAGCAAAGAAACATGAAAATTGCCTTTTTGGCTTACTCCAAAATGAATTATATTAAGACAATACACCCTCAATGCGTTTTGTTTTGCCTTAAAATTTACCGTTATCATTCTTCCACTCTGATTTTGGAGGAACCGCCTCAGTTGTATCCCAATGCTCTACCAGCTTGCCATCTGCAAGCCGAAAAAGGTCATAGAACGAGGAATAAATACCATTAGAAAAACCTTCACTGACAGACAATACAAAGTTTCCCTCTGCAAGAACACGATGAGATTTCGTATAAAGTATTTTAATATCGCCAGCCGATGTTAATTCCGATAGTAATGACTTTAGCGCTGACAGACCATCGCCACTATCCGGGTTGTGTTCGGTATAACACTCACCATCAATATAATGAGCCAGCTTTTCGAACTGTCTATTAATCATCACCTCTTCAAGGAAAGTTTGTACGATCTGACGATTTGATTTCGTTTTTTCAGAATCAAATATATCGATAGCTCCGTCAACCATTGTGTGATCCGAAAAGTTTGGCCTTTTTCGTGGTTGAATATTATCCCAATGCTCGACTGTCTGATCACCCTCAAATCTGAATACTTCAAAACCAACTCTCGGGCTACCGAAATCATATTCAGTATGAGCAAAAACATAATCTCCGTCTGAAAATATGCGGGCAATATTAACGCTTGGGTTGGTTTTGGACAGCCGTTTAAACAACGACGCCAAGCCCTCACCCCCTTCATGAGTTTGGGGGTTGTGCTGGATGTATTTGTCTGGGTTAACGACTTTCACTGATTCCTCATCCCCAGTTTCGATACCTTTAAGCAAAGTATAAATTTTATTTTTTCTATTTGAAGTCATGGGTACTCCGTTGGTGATTTAATGCCAAGCTCAGGCACCGAGATTTATCATCACTTTGTGAATGGTATTATTAAGCACCTGGATTTCATAATTCACAGGCGATTGACGATTTTTATTTGACCTACTTCATTGACCCCAGATGCTCCAACCCCATGTAAACACTCCCAAGCGTCAATTCATTCAACATCTGATCAAGCCGCATTCGCCAGGTCTCCAGTTTCTTAGCCATTTCGAGTCAGGTTATATAATCATTTCTCTTAAAAGCTGGCGGCTCATTATAACTTTGCATAAGTTTTCGTTCTTCCAGTGCCTGCCGAAAGTAGTCTGGCAATTTATATCGCTCACGTTTAAAAACTTATACCTTTTGATATATTGCCAACTCAAACCATAGCCAAATCCCCTTTCTTTTCAAGCCAGGCACGCCTATCCCCAGATCTTTTTTTAGCTAACAACATGTCCATCAACTTCAACGTATTATCCCCTGGCTCCATACTAAGCTGCACTAACTTGCGTGTGTCAATGGCCATGGTTGTTTCTCGCAGCTGTAAGGGATTCATTTCTCCAAGCCCTTTAAAACGCTGTACGTTTATTTTGCCTCGTTTTTTTTCGGCGACAATGCGGTCCAGTATGCCGGTTTTTTCATCATCGTCGAGGGCGTAAAAAACTTCTTTACCAATATCTATTCGATAAAGTGGCGGCATGGCTACATAGACATGGCCTTCTGCGACCAATTTTTTAAAGTGCCGCACAAACAAGGCACATAACAAAGTAGCAATATGCAAACCATCTGAATCGGCATCAGCAAGAATACAAACTTTGTGGTAACGCAAACCTGTTAGGTCATCCACCCCGGGGTCCACACCAATGGCTACGGATATATCGTGAACTTCCTGGGAGGCAAGTACTTCTGCGGAATCTACTTCCCAGGTATTGAGAATTTTTCCCCGTAGTGGCATCACTGCCTGAATTTCTCGATCCCGTGCCTGTTTTGCTGAACCTCCGGCGGAATCGCCTTCCACCAAAAACAGTTCTCCGCGTTCAGGTTCCTGGCTGGTGCAATCCGCTAACTTCCCCGGTAAAGCCGGACCGCTGGTGACTTTTTTTCGGGCTACTTTTTTACTAGCCCGCAAGCGTTTTTGAGCAGTGTTAATAACCAGTTCAGCTAATTGTTCTGCGGCGGCTGTATGCTCATTCAGCCACAAACTAAAGGAGTCTTTTACTACGCCTGATACAAAGGGTGCGCATTGTCGTGATGATAAGCGCTCTTTTGTTTGCCCTGAAAATTGAGGATCAGACATTTTAACCGACAGCACATAAGCACAGCGATCCCAGATATCATCTGGCGCAAGTTTCACGCCTCGGGGCAAGAGGTTTCTGAATTCGCAGAACTCCCGAAGCGCATCCAGTAATCCAGTGCGAAATCCATTTACATGGGTACCACCTTGTGCGGTGGGTATAAGGTTCACATAACTTTCTGTTATTAGCTCACCACCCTCAGGCAACCATTGCACAGCCCAATCCACGGTTTCATCATGGCCTGTCATTGTTCCCATGAAGGGTTCTTCGGGAATTACGTTGTATCCATGGGTATTTTCCTGCAAATAATCTTTTAAGCCGTCTTCGTAGTACCATTCGTCATGGTCTTTTTTACCTTCTTCGCGGAAGGTAACTTTTAAGCCTGGGCACAGTACGGCTTTGGCTTTTAATACGTGCTTTATTTTTAGGACTGAAAATTTTACGGTATCGAAATATTGTTTATCCGGGTAGAAGCGCAGCATGGTTCCTGCATCTTTTTTCTTGCAGGTGCCGACTTTTTTTAATTTTGATTTTAAATCGCCATCGGCAAAGGTAATGTGCCATACCTGGCCGTCACGCTTAATAGTAATTTCAACCAGCGTTGAAAGCGCATTAACAACTGATACCCCTACCCCGTGCAAGCCACCTGAAAATTGATAATTTTTATTGGAAAACTTTCCGCCCGCATGTAAGCGAGTTAAAATTAATTCCACCCCTGACAGGCCTTCCTCGGGGTGTATATCCACTGGCATTCCACGGCCATCATCGGCCACACCTAATGATCCATCCTTGTATAACACTACATCCAGGTTTCTTGCATGTCCGGCAAGGGCTTCATCAACACTGTTATCTATAACCTCCTGTGCCAAATGATTTGGCCGTGTTGTATCGGTGTACATACCCGGCCTTCTTTTTACAGGATCAAGACCACTCAATACTTCGATGGATTCAGCGGTATATTTATCGGCTGCCATTTTTAATTTTTAACTCCTGTTTGTTTCCAATTTTGTTTTAAGGTACTTTTTAAATAACTACAATGACAACAATAACTCTAAGCAGGCTACATACCCCAGGGGTAGGAGCTTGCCGCATACTTTTTTTGTTTACCTGGGTCGTACACTACCAAGGTTGAATAAAATCGGGTAATTCCGGATTTAGATTCATCCGAAAGCCAGACTATCCAGTCCGGCTTTTCATTATCATTTAACTTTAGTACTGCCACTACTTCTAAACGAAATACCCATTCTTCGGTTTCGAAAATTGATTCATATTTTAGGGACTTTGTTTCTTCAGGAAATAATGCAGCCAGGGTATATTTTTCTTTGTTAACTGTTTTTGATAAAGATGATGGAAAAGAACGTATATCAAGTTTTGTAGATAAAGCTTTACCTAAATTGCTTTTATTTTTTGCAGAACTCATGGAATGACCCTTAAGAATTTTAAGTGCCTCACAATTTAGATATTCACTTTTAATTGACTGGTTATAGTTAGATTTATCAATTTCAGTTTTAGGTATCAGTTTAAAATAGCTCAAGCAGTTTGTTGCCATTTTACCATTTTTAAATAATAATTCGGGTCTGTCACTTTTTAAAGATTTTTTATAATCCGTATATTCGGCTAATAAGCCTGGGTTAAGGATATAATTACTTTGCTTTGGCCACATACTACATGAAGCTATTAACATAAGCATCAGTAGCATGCTTGTATAAATCAACTTCATTATATTTCCCTCAAAAATCGAGCATTTCTCTTACCTTTTAATCATTGCAATAGCACTTTTTTGCTGATGCCCAGGAATTGTAAAATCCCCGGAATCATGTTTTCAAATTTATCAAAACCATGACTTCCACCTTTTTGCACTTCGCACTTAATGCCTCCAACACTTCCAACATTTTCGTTTATAGAAAACTTTTCAAGTGCCTGGCTATAATCCAGTACTTCGTCACCTGTTTGCACCATAAGATAATAATTCTCTGGTTTATCGGGGATTTCCACATCATAGGATTTTAGTACTTCTATGTGACGTTCTTCAAAAGTATATTTTTCTCCGGTATAGATGTTTTCAACCTCGCCCAAATGTGCCTTTAGAGAATCATACGGGCGTACAGATGGATTGACCAGCACTGCTTTTAAATTATACTTATTGGCCAACCACATAGCATAATAGCCGCCTAGCGAACTGCCCACCAGAGCAATTTTAGCTGTGTTTTGCTGTTGCAGAATTTTTTCAATGAAGGCTTCGAGCTTCTTCATTGCTTGCTCGGGGTCCAAGGGTAGCTGTGGCGTAGTGTATTCGTTCTCCCGACCCAGGCCACTCATGGCTTTTAATAAAAGCTGAGCTTTTGCCGATTTCGGTGAGCTAATAAACCCGTGAATGTAAATCAGTCTAATGGGATCTTTTATATGAGGCTCTGCCATATGGGCGCTCTTATAGTTAGTAGCTAGTAACCGCGAACAGTATAGTCTACCTGAAAACTAACCCCTTCAACCCGGGAAACACCCGTTTCAATTTTGCCATCGGCATAACATTCTATCCAGCGATAACCGGGGGATAGATCATCTACACAAAATTCTTTGCTGCCAGGCTTGAATTGTGCACAGGTCGATGGTGATGACAGCAGGCGCACACCGTTTCTCATTTGATCGCTTTCCTGGTGCACATGCCCCCATATCATTGCCTTTATGTTAGTAAACTGATCGCTTATGGCAAACAATTCATCCGCATTGCCAATTATTTGCGCATCCAGCCATTCACTATTCATTGGGACTGGGTGATGATGAAAGCTGAGCAGTACGTGGCGTGAGGCTGATGTGGATAGTTGTTGCTCCAGGTACTTTAATTGCTCAGGGTTAAGGTATCCTGGTACTTCGCCCTCAACACTGGAATCCAGCATGATGATACGCCAGTCATCTGTATCCACCGTACAAGGGCATACTTTATTGCCATCATCGGCCACTGTGCTCAAATATTCGCGCTCATCGTGATTACCACTAATCCAATATACAGATGCTCCCAATGTAGCGGTTTGTTCCTTAAAATTTGTGTAGCTTTCAATACATGGCTCTTGTGCTATGTCGCCGGTGGCGAGAATTAAATCAATATCCAGCTGTTCTTCTTTTACTAGCTCTACTACCCACTGCAAACTATCGAGTGTATTTAAACCTAATAATCGACCATTTGTTTCAGAAAACAAATGGCTATCGGTTAACTGGATGATTGTTAGGGGTTTATGTTGCAAGGTTTTGGTTCCGATTCATTAATAGCCACGATCAATCATGACTATTGTCAGCATCAACAATAATCAGAAGCTTCTTTGTTTACTACCACATAAGTCGCATTTTCAAATGGTAATATTACCCATAAAATGGCAAGGAGATGCCATGAATGAAACTTCGGATGCCGCGAAAAGTTAGAAATTTATTGGGGTTTGTGAACAATAGCCCGATTTAATACAGTGAGATAACCACTCACCTAAAAATTTGTTCCATTGTGCCTTTTCATTTTTTTGATGCATTTTCTTATTTGGATAAGTATAGCTTGGCTGGACTTTTGCTATGGATTGACAGGATAAAACTTCGGCCATTTTAGCGTCATGGTATAAGCGCACTGACATTTCAGGCTCGCTTATAAGTTGCGGGCTGTTTGTTTTATTGAAGGGTTCAGAATCAGTTTTATCTTCCTGAGTATTTGTGGCTCCTGACCCAGAGACTTTGTCATTAATAATATGTTTAATTTTAATAATTGTAGTATAGGGACAGCGTTCAACTATTTTGATTTCTATTATGTGTGAACGTAAATGTGTTTCAACAATATTAAATTGCCAGCAATCTTCATTGTGCTTCGTTTTCATTATGCCTTGGAGCAGAATATAGTTGCGCTCACATTGACTGATAAAACCCGATAAATCGGGTACGAACTTATCCTCCTGGTATTGCCTGACGGTTTTGGTTTTTAATTCTACTCGTGCCATACATTAACCTGCCCTATCCATACTTTCTTTCAGCTCAAATTCTTAACCCAAATACCAGGTGTAAATATTTTTAATTACTCAAGGTGTTTTTTGAAAAACACCTTTGGGGGCACCTCAAAAAAATTTAGAGGTACCCTTTATTTATAGCTAACCATTGCAAGGCTATTATACTGGCCGCATTATTAATCAGGCCACTGCGAACGCCTTCCATTGCGTCATCAAAAGACAAAACCTTCACCCTGATGTCTTCTCCTTCTTCGGGAAGGCCGTGGATTCCACCTGCTTTACTACTATCTACCTTACAGCAAAACAGGGTTATTTTCTCGTCAGTTGTTCCAGGGCTTACATAATATTCACAAATATCATGTAATTCATTAACTTGAAGGCCTGCCTCTTCCTCTGCTTCACGACGGATCAGATCCCGGGTATCCTCTCCTTCTTCCAGAATTCCGGCAACCAGTTCCAGCACCCAGGGCCCATTTTTATTTTCCATTGCCCCTACCCTGAACTGCTCTATCATTACCACCTGGTTTCTTTCAGGATCGTAGGGTAGTAACCCTGCCGCTGCGCGTCGCAGCACCAGCTCCCTGCGAATGGGTTCGCTCCAGCCGCCCAAAAACAAACGATGTTTCAAATGAAGCTCTTTCAACCTGGTAAAACCCTTATAAACCTCTACTTCACTTATTATTTCAAAATCGTTTTTGTTAAATGTTTCCGAAGAAGTTTTCATTTACCTGACTCTGCTTTATTGCCCGCCATCCGTCTATCCACCCACCATGAATCGGGAATGAGAGATTGCAACAGGTGTGTTTTCATCTTGTTGCCAGCACGATACCGAAGCTGCGACTATACGTCGCCCCGCTTTATTCACTTTAACCCTGGCATAAGTATCCACATCCTTCGCACTTTTCAGGTACTCCGTGGTTTGGTTTACACATTTGGGTAAATGATCGTGACTGACGGTACCGATGACCATCATGGTTGCTGAGCATTCCATAAAGCTGGCCAATACTCCGCCATGAATAGCCCTAATCATGGGATTTCCTACATGTTTTTCCTGAAAGGGTAAAACAAATATAATTTCACCATTTATATTTTGCTGAATTTTCATTCCGATATAATCTGCATATGGAATGGAACTCACCAATTCATTTGTATTTTTTTCATCGAGCAAAAAATCAAAAGCCCTGGACATGTTATTTCTCCCCACCGTTTACTTCTGAAAATCTGCTCGCCTTACCAAAGTTTGGCCCTTTGGTATTGAGCATAAAAGCTGCTGTCATGTGGGCTACGGCTTCTTTCTTGTCACCTTCGCCTTCGTAAGCAAATCCCCGCACAAAGGCCACATTTTGTGTTAGCTCATAACACTCTACTTCGGCTGTTATATCCATGCCTTTTTTCGTTGGACGAAGATAGTCCATGCGTAAATCGAGGGTTGCTATGGGCATCATCTGATTGACGGTTGCCATTACACACATACCACCTGCGGTGTCCATCAGCAAGGTTATAATACCTCCATGAATAGACCCCGAAGATTTATCGCCGACGAATTTTTTATTATACGGTAGCATCATGCCCGCTTTTTTATCCTTCATATATACGGGCTTAAATTGAAACTCCATAAAACCCGGATGGCTATCTCCAAAAGCGCCTGGCAACCCCTCCATTCCTGTTGAAGTACCTTCTTTATCTGAATCTGACATAGTTTCTCCTATTTATATAAGAATCCCATAACCTAAGGGTGCTATAAATTTATCTTTCCCTTTACAATCTTAAAAGTAAGGCCAAGCTATTAGAATTCCAGAAGAAGAAAGATAAATTACAATTAACGAAAATATATATTAAGACCTTCGTACGTGAAATGATTTTGTTTTCAGGTGCCTAAAATACTCTCTGCGCTCATGTGGCAGGTTCCAGGCGCTTTTAGGCGACACAACATGGGAGCAAAATAGCTATCATGCAAAAGTCTCATAGTTACTTTATATTCGATTCATCTGGGCAATGAATCAAATAATTAAACAAGGCGAACAAACTGAATAAAAAACCTGCTGCAAATAATATTAACTGTATTTTCCAACTTAATACGGGGGAAAAAGTTACAATAATCCCAATTGAACCTGCGGAAATTCCAAGCCAAAGAAAAAATCCTCCTCGCATAAAAACCTCAAGCACAAAAAACAATAGCGCCAGAATATACCAGTCCCATTGATCTATTGACTGCAAATAAATTAAAAAACTTTCTGGCATAATAATCTTAAACGTAATGGTGGATAGTGTCAGCGCATGAGGAAGTATTCTACACCGAATCAATTTGGAAAATAACAAGAATTGTTCGCTGTAGACAGCAGAACGTGAATTACACGCTCAAGCTGTTGAAAACCTGATACGAGAGATGATAAAGATTTCAGGGCGCGGTCAATCCTGATTAACCATTTCCTGAGGGAGCTACGCGCATCACTTCCTCAATGGTTGTAAGTCCGGACGCTATTTTTTGAGCCCCACTTAACCTTAAAGACCGCATACCTTCCCTGTAGGCCTGTTTACGTAATAGATCTATATCAGTTTCGCCACAAACCAGGTCTTTAAGTGATTGAGTCATCGGCATAATTTCATATATTCCTACCCTGCCCATGTAGCCGGTATCGCGACACTCAAGACAACCTTTTTTCAGGTTAACCGTTTCCGGAGGCTCAGCTTTCCACGGAGAAACCAATTCTTGCCAGGCTTCTTCGTCAACACAACCTTCAACCCGGCAATGTGGGCACAAGGTTCGCACCAGGCGTTGGGCCATGACACCCAGCAATGTTGATTTTATTAAATAGGGTGGTACACCCAAATCAAGCAAACGCGTTAACGCTGCCGGTGCATCGTTGGTATGCAAGGTTGATAACACCAGGTGTCCGGTCAATGAAGCCTGCACCGCCATTTCAGCGGTTTCAAGATCCCTGATTTCACCTATCATTATAATATCCGGATCCTGGCGCATTAAAGACTTAACACCTGAGGCAAAATCAAGGTCAATGTTTCCCATCACCTGCATTTGGTTAAAGGCTGGCTCAACCATTTCAATGGGGTCTTCAACTGTACACACATTTACTTCGGTTGTTGCAAGATTTTTCAGGGTAGAATAAAGCGTTGTTGTTTTTCCCGACCCGGTAGGTCCCGTCACAAGAACTATACCATGTGAGTTTTCTACTAAACCCCGCCACTTCCGGTAATCGTCATTGGCAATTCCCATTTCCTGATAACTTCGCAGCAGAACTTCGGGGTCGAAAATCCGCATTACCAGTTTTTCGCCAAATGCAGTTGGCATAGTTGACAGCCTTAATTCTATTTCAGCACCATCCGTTAACTGGGTTTTTATTCGGCCGTCCTGTGGCTTTCTTTTTTCAGCCACATTCATACGACCAAGAATTTTTATCCGGCTGGACACTGCTGCCATTACCACAGCGGGAAGTTCATAAACATCGTGAAGCACGCCATCTATTCGAAAGCGTACATTACCTATATCGCGACGGGGCTCAAGATGAATATCACTGGCCCGTTGATCAAAAGCATATTGCAGCAGCCAATCAACAATATTAACAATATGCTGATCATTGGCATCAGCAGATTTCATATCGCCAAGCTGTAATAACTGCTCAAAATTGGTGACACCACTGAGAGACTGGCCGCCTTTGGCCGTTGCACCACTGACAGATTTGGCTAAATTATAAAATTCAATCAGGTAACGATGAAAATCGGCAGGATCAATTACAACACGTTTGATTTCTTTATCACGCAATGTTTGCCTGAGATTTTCTTCCCATTCACGATGAAAAGGTTGGGTGCTGGCAATAACCACTTGATCAGAATTAACTTCAACAGCCATTATCTGATGCCTTTCGGCGAAAGCATAAGACATCACTTCCGTTATCGCAGGAACATCAATTTTCAATGGATCAATATTATAAAGTGGCTGACCTGCTTTTTCTGCGTACCAACTATTCAGGTTAGCCAGGTCCAGTATCTGATTCTGGTTTTTTTGATTGGTAAAACCAAATTCAGCTAAAACTTGTAAAGGATGCCAATGGGATTTGTCAGAAGACCTGGGCGTGCCAGCAACCAGATTCGCATCTTCCTGGCTTAGAAGACCATCCGAAGACAAATCATGAATCAGGCCGCGTAAATCAACCCAAATGCTGACCTTGTTATTTGAAGAATTAAAATTTGCTGCTGCCAAAAATAACCTCAATTACTTTTATTGGTTTTTAACTACTTTTTTTATGAATGTTTTTTATACTATGACCATTGCCTGGGAGCAAAATGACTCTCGTGCAAAGGTCTCATACTGTTTTTAAGTGTACAGCACGTCAGACAATTTTACCTTTACGATGCCATTAATTGTCGTTAAGGTCTCAGAAATCATGGACTTCCCTCATTATAAAACCGCAGGAGAAATAGTCCTGACTTTTTCAATTGGTTTTGTAATTGAGGAACCTTTTCACATTTTTTATGACAAAGCAGAGTTATTTGTTATATAAAATTCAGCCAATCCACCAGGATTATTATAAACATATATAATTTTCAATAAATACAATATGTTACCCATTGGTTTGCCATTGCACAGGCTGGATTCATTAAAATCAAACTTTAAGCATTTATTAGTTTAGGCTCACCATTATGCTTGAAAACGGTGTTTTATTACTCTCACTTGCATGTTTTTTTGCCTTTTTTATGGCTTATGGCGTAGGAGCCAACGATGTTTCAAATGCCATGGGGACATCGGTTGGTTCAAAAGCGCTGACTGTCCGCCAGGCCATTTTTATAGCTATTATTTTCGAGTTTTCAGGTGCTTATTTAGCGGGCGGCGAGGTGACGTCCACTATTCGCAAGGGCATCATTAACGCTGAATGGTTTGCCGATGGCCCTGAATTACTGATATACGGCATGCTTGCAGCATTACTTTCGGCCGCATTGTGGTTAGGGCTGGCATCTTTTAAAGGCTGGCCGGTTTCTACAACTCATACCATAGTAGGTGGCATACTGGGCTTTTCTCTGGTGGCTGTTGGTGCAGACGCTATCGAATGGCATACTGTTGGCTCAATCGCATCAAGCTGGATAATTTCTCCCCTGCTGGCCGGCGTTATAGCTTACGTCATGATGCAAAGCATTCGTTTTTTAATCTTAAATTCTGACACCCCGGCAAGAAATCTTAAGCTGTATTCACCGTTTTATATTTTTTTAGCCTGCTTCACTGTCGTGATGATCACCTCTACTAAAGGGCTCAAACATCTTGGCCTGATTTATTCTTGGCAGGAAACCATTGGTTTGGCTTCAGTTTTTTCTGCAGCCATTACTGGCGGCGGCATGACATGGGTAAATAATACCTACACTCGTCAAAAATTATTGTATATTTTACCCAATAGTTCACCCGACAATTCTATCAATAGCCCGGTGCAGCACGTCATAAAATTATCAAGTTTCGGGAATTATTCAGATGAACAAAATCATCAGGAAAGTGTCGAAAAACTTTTTGCTGTTCTAATGATATTTACCGCCTGCGCCATGGCGTTTGCCCATGGTTCCAATGATGTAGCCAATGCCATTGGGCCCTTAGCGGCAATCTACAATATTATTGAGTCTGGTGGCCAGGTAAACTCTATTTCGCCCATGCCCAAGTGGATATTGCTCTTAGGTAGTCTTGGCATTGTATTCGGTCTTATTTTTTTTGGTGCCAGAGTGATGGCCACTGTCGGTCAAAAAATCACCCATTTAACCCCCAGCAAAGGTTTTGCAGCCGAGCTGTCCGCTGCATTAACCGTATTACTGGCTTCTGCTGGAGGTTTACCGGTTTCCACCACTCACACCTTGATTGGAGCCAGTAAT
>Ga0209345_10003482_pt1 | contig 16190 bp, 6 predicted proteins | sample Cruoilmetagenom7_FD_187294 | JGI IMG/M metagenome (GOLD analysis project Ga0209345, IMG submission 187294) | Oil polluted marine microbial communities from Coal Oil Point, Santa Barbara, California, USA - Sample 7 (SPAdes) (version 2) | ecosystem: Environmental > Aquatic > Marine > Oil seeps ... | reverse complement strand
TGGCATTGTCCGCTCCGGATGCCAGTGTGCCCCAGGTCTCATAGGCAGTTGTCATTGGGCTTAGGCACCCGCCGAGTTCTAAGGGAAACTCCGGCACGGTGAATGTTTCTGAAGTGTCTAGCAGCATGGTTCGGTTGTTCTCTTGATTCTCGCGAATTCACAGACTGGTAACGCCAGCGCGGATTGAGCAACGGCATAAGCCCACGGGGTTCTCTTGATCTAATCTTGCATCACAAAATGAATCGCACAATCACTTGACTGTGCCTCGGTCGTCACGGTTCGGCCAAGCTCACGGCCAACTGCCGCCCCAAAACGGGTCTAAGTCTAAGCATGGATCACCTGGGTCTCTTTGGCAGGGTGTAAGGGGAAAATAAGAAGACATCGCAACGCCCGCTGGTCTGGTCGCGCCATTGGAGGTCGGCCGTAGAGATTGTTCTGGTGATGTCTATTGGCAGGTGAGTTCGATGGTTGCAGCGACCAGCGTAAATGGATCGACGATGGCAAGGTTTAGCGGCGCAGGATCTGCGCACGACAATCGAGAGTGGATAGAACCGCAGAGCACGCCACGTGACTGGAAGAAGCTCGTCCTGGTGCTTGGGCTGGGTGGGTTGTCGTGGGTTGCAACCTACGTTGGGATGCTGGAACTCGTTCAGTCCAACATGGGCGATCTGTCGCTTCTCAATAAGATCGTGATTGCTTTCTCGGTTGGGATGTTGATGACGATGATCATTTGGTTGCTTGACCAAATGTTTGCGCCACTGCCATTGACAACAAAGCTTGCATACATTGGCGGCTATTTGTTTCTCACATTGATTTCGGTCGGCTTTGGCTTTGGCTTTTATTGGAAGGTTCTGGAAAGCCGATCTGAAGCCTCACGTTCGGCGGAAAGTGCCGTCTCGCAAGTGCAGTCATCATTATTTGCAGCGTCCTCGCGGCTTGACCAATTGCAAACCACGCTTGATCAATTGAGCAAGATTTCAATGCAGAAGGCCGTGCTTGAGCATGATCGCGGAGCATCGTGCCCGCATTCGCGACCGGGTGACGGGCCGCGACGAAAACTGCGCGATTCGGATGCGGCACGATTTGGTTTTGCGGCAGATTTCGTCAAGGGCCGAGGCATTCGGGTCAAGGCCGACATGAAGCTGCTTGATGTTGAACTAAAGAAAGTAACCGGCGGTGATAAGTCGATCATTGATGCCAAGACGGGCACCCGAAATAAGTTTCTGCAGTTATTAACGCGCAAACTTCAACTAACGGCGACCGGGTTCAATGCGTTTCGCACCGACCCTCAGTTGCGCCAGATCCGGTCCGAACTTGCAGAGCGCTCAACCAAAACTGTCTTCCCGACGGGGCGCGGTGGGCGAACGTTTACTTGCCCGGACCCGCAACTACAATCAGCACTGCGGGGCGTTGTGCGGGCGATCGACCAGTTGCCGGAGCTTGGTAAGCCTGAAATTGCAACGGTGGAAGGTGCGCAGGCTGTAGTTGAAGCTTTCCGCCGACTAACCACGACACTTTACGGTGTGGCGGCGTTCAAATTACCGCCGTCAGCAGAAGAATTGCGCGCGCTGCAACAGCGCGCCGTGCGGTCAGTCGATAATGCGGCCCAGCGCCAGCATGCTATTTCGAGCGTGCAGGCAGGGCTTTCCACACGCGACTACATTCCGCTTGGCATCGCCTTATTCGTCGATCTGTGCCTGCTGCTGGTATCGATCGGGCGACCGATTAACCGGATCAACGGCCTGGTGCCAAAGATGCTGGAGGCCGAACGCGGGCCAATTTATCATATCCTATCGCGGTTCGACGAGATTCATGATGACGAAGACGTGCGGAAAAAATTTGAGATGTTCCGGCACGTGGTTTTTGACTTCAATGGGGATTATTACGTCGCTGTGCCACTTGATGCGCCACGCAACCGCAACCCAGAAGAAGCGGAGAAATTGCAGATTGAAGCCCACCTTCTCGGCAATTTGTTCGCGAGCTTTGAGAAGGAAAAGATTTTCACACGGGTTGTTAACCCGCTGCTGACCCGCAAGACAGTGAAGAGGAAACTTCAACGGCAAGGTAGCAAATATGCCGGCAGTGAAGCTTTTCGGACATATCGGTTCAAGGATGGTGCGTGGTCGGATATTATTCTGGGCGCGGTTATGGGAGCTGCTCGGGAATCGAGTAACGACCGGCAGCAGTCTGCCGCAAAGCAAGGACCCACATTGGACCTTCCTGAACGTCGGGGTTTGGGTGCTCAGGTTGCTGGCTCGCAAGTCCCGCGTGCTCCAACGTCACCGGAGCAAGAATTGGGATTTGGTTTTGATTTTGAGCACGGCACGCACAACGCACCCGCATGGCCAGATTCTGAACTGCCCTCAGGCCGTTCGGCGCGCCAATCAGCTCCTGTAGATCCTGCCATTCGTGCGAAGTTTGGCCGCTATGCGAGTTCGTTTGACGGCGCGAAGGATGAACCGGAAAACCGTCACGTCCGCCGTCGCCCGTCGCCTGATCGCTGGCCCTACCGCCCCCTCCCGGAGGCACCGTCTGAGGCTGACGTTGATCTGCGCGAGCCTGCAGCCAACAATAATACCTCGCCAGCACGACCGGTCCATGCCCTTGGATCGCTTGAACAAGCGGGCACTGGACACACGACAACGCATGCTCAGCCAGGCGGACTATCTGGTGATCCCAGCAATGTCATTCCGATGCCGTCAGGGCCTCGTTCCTTAATGCAGGATGATGCGGCACTATCTAAATTGACCGAGCTTGCCAATGTCGCAACCTCTGGTGCGCAGTTGAGCGGCGGTTTTGAGGCCGCGATGCAGGCAACTGTGCAGGCTGTACAATTGCCTGCCGAGACAACCGTTGCATCGCAAGATCCGCCATCTACCGCACCAATGATATTGCCCCAAGACGAGCCCCGAATCACCGTTCGGATTACTGAGCGAACCGCCGACTTCAGCGTTCCAGTAACGGAAGCGGCTCTACCGGAAAGGCTAGTTGCCAATATGGCCGCTGCACCGATGGTGACTGAGGCCGCGCTGCCGTTTCTGCTCGATACCGAACAGCCTCAGGAGATCACAGATACGGTCACTGTGGAGGCTTCTGAATTGAATGCCGAGATAGCAGATGAAATTGCCGGTGAAGTAGCCGGTCAACGAGACATTGATGACCCGATGCTGCGTGCAGCTCAACGTTTTGCACCAAAGCGGCCAGCGCAATGATCTAATCCACCGAGAAATAAGGCTTGAGCAGCGACGGCAAAACAAATTGACTAAAAATGGGACGATGTTCAATTCTTCTTTAACATTGCTGATGTCTTATAGGGATCAACAGCAACGACGGGATGTTGGTCAATAGCGCAAACGAACGCTGAAGGCCAATGAAACAAGGGACAGCACTCTCATGACATCGATGACTTCCCCGGCAAACGATACGCTTCAGATCGATGAGAAGGAGGCGAAGCTCAGTAACTTTATCCGAGATTATTTGTCTGCTGGGTACTCTGAGGTAGCTGACAGTCGCGAGCTTCTCATTGTTGCGTTGTCAACCGATAGCCCGGTGGTTTGCGCGGTAAAATCCGTGATGAAAGAAATTGATGCAGCACAAGCCCATGTCAGGATGATCTTGGCTACGCTGCCAGAGGACAAACCTTCGGATCATCTGATGGCACTGGCACCGATTGAGATACGCTGGGCATGCAATACTCGACTGCTCGATGCTCATGAACAGCTTGTCGTCGGGCCGATGGCTTGCTGGATGGGTGACTGTATGAGGCGCGATCCGCGCAAGCGCGATGTGTTTGAAAGTTTCACGACTGCATGCCCAGAGGCTGCGGGGTGGGCACACGTCTCATTTGACAGACTGTGGCAGGCTTCCGAGCCATTGTTGTCGCTTGGTAAGGATCACGAAGTCGAAGATCACAGTGCCGCACTGCATGCTGCATTGCAGCTTAGACGGGGACGTTTGAATGCAAGCCTCTCAGAGCGCCACTAGAGTAGTTCAGTAAAAATGTATCTGGTTTCGCTCATGGCCTGATCCGCGCTGCGTCTCGGGGTCGGTATTGCCAGCATTCAGGCCTGCTTTAAGTCCGGGCCTGCTTTAAGTCTGGAATTTTCCGTAACTGGCGGTAGTTTGGCGGAATTTCCATGATTTACGCGAAGCCGTTTTTCTGTGGCCTCTGTTCTGTCATGCGCATATGTTCAATGTTAAGAAATCTAAGAGGTGGTCAAGATTGCGGCCATCAATACAATTTCTCGAATTGAATGGAACAGCGCCATGTCCACATCCTTCACTCGGGCCTTTACACAAAATATTTGTCGCGTTGCCACCGCCATCCTGTGCCTTGCATTGCTGACGGCCGGAGCCAGTGCGCAGATAAAGCCTTTCAAGCACAACGGCGTCTCGCGAGATGCGGAGCGCTACGAGAAATGGCTGCACGCGAACTGGAAAGCGCCGCGCAAGATGTTGAGGACGTACCTCACATCGGGGCAGCGATTATTGGACAGCGGAAGTGATCCGCGCGGCGCCTCACGGCAGTTTGCGCTTGGCGTTGCAGCAGACCCCAGCAGTTCACGGGCTTGGATTGGCCTCGCGGAAGCGATCCTCGCAATTGCGAAAAAGGATCTTAAAAATTCAGAGCGCTACAATATTCCGGTCAATGCGAGTGGCGCCGCGTTCATTGGTTACCAAAGAGCCAAGGCGGATGGATTAAAGGCACGGGCGGCGGCCGTTCTTGGCAGGGCGCTGACGCGGCGTTCTTATTGGCGACCGGCGCTTGATGCTTACAAGATCAGCCTGGCGTTGCGAGATGATTCAACTATTCGGCAGGTTTATGATCGGCTGCGCGCCGAGCACGGCTTCCGGATCACATCCTACAAGGTGGAGAATGAAGCAAAGTCACCACGGATGTGTGTTGTATTCTCGGAGCGACTGAAGCGTGGTGAGATTGATTTCGCCAAGTATGTTTCAATCAACGGCCGGGATCCGCAAACAGCAGTGGCTGAAGGAAGCCGTCTTTGCATTGACGGGTTGAACCACGGTCACCGCTATGAAATTCAAGTGCGCGCGGGATTGCCTGCCGACCTTGATGACAAGTTGCCGAAAACTTCTGAACTCACAGTATACGTGCGTGACAGATCGCCAACCGTGCGGTTCACGGGCCGTAACTATGTGCTGCCGAGCCATGGCCAGAAGGGCATTCCGGTTGTTTCGATCAACACCAAATCAGTTTCGGTTGAGATCTACCGGATTGGTGACCGGGGCCTGCTCGCGGCAGTGGCGAATGGCGAAATTCGTAAGCAACTTTCAAGCTGGGAAGTTAGGGAACTCAAAAATCAAAAAGGGCAAAAGGTCTATTCTGGAAAGCTGAGTGTTCGCACCAAGCTAAACGAAGAGGTCACGACAGCGGTTCCGATCAACGAAGCCCTTACGCACATGCAGCCCGGCGTATATGTTGCGATTGCACAGCCCAGTGACACAGTGAACAAGAATAACAACACGCTCGCCACGCAATGGTTTGTGGTGTCAGACCTTGGCTTAACAGCAATGTCTGGTGACAGAGGCGTGCATGCCTTTGTGCGATCGCTGGCCAAGACCATTGCCATCGCTGGGGTGAAAGTACGGTTAGTTGCGCGCAACAACGAAGTGCTGGCAACTGGGAAGACGGATGCACGCGGGTATGTTCGGTTCGATGCCGGCCTCAAGAAAGGCGAAGGTGGGTTGGCGCCTGCACTGCTGGTCGCGGAGAGCCCGAACGGCGATTACGCTTTTCTCGATATGGCAACCTCAGCCTTTGATTTAACCGACCGTGGCGTGAAAGGACGGCAGGCCCCGGGCCCGCTGGATGGTTTCCTTTACACCGAGCGTGGCGTTTATCGGCCAGGCGAAGAGGTGCATTTGACCGGGTTGGTTCGGGATCGTGCCGGGCTAGCTTCCGATGTTCCAATAACGCTAATCATTATACGGCCGGACGGGGTCGAGTACCGCCGCTTTGCGCTTGGCGATCAAGGTCTTGGAGGACGGACCTCGACTGTGGCACTGACCAGTGGAGCGATGACAGGGACGTGGCGCCTTAAGATGCATGTCGATCCCAAAGCGGACCCGATTGCGACGGCTGCATTCCTGGTTGAAGACTTCGTGCCTGAAAAGCTGGGATTAAAGCTGGAAGCGAAATCCAAGCGGCTTGTTCCCGGAACGCCAGGCTCGATCAAGGTGATGGGCAAGTTCCTCTATGGCCCGCCTGCGGCCAATCTGGCGCTTGAAGGTGACATTATCGTCAAGGCGTCGAACCGGCCGGTGGCTGGGTTCCCTGGCTTCAAGTTCGGGCTTACGGACAAGCATATCGATAGCGTGCGCGCAGCGCTTGAAGGACTGGGCCGCACGAATGCTGAAGGTGAGACGATTGTTGCGGTGAAGCTACCGGCAATCCCAAAAACCGCCACGCCGATGGATGCGACCGTGCTGATACGTTTGCGCGAGCCTGGCGGGCGCACGATTGAGCGGAAAATTCGCTTGCCGGTTTCAACCAGAACCGCACGAATTGGCATCAAGCCGCTATTTGATGGTGCCGCTCTGGCGCAAGGTGAGACGGCTAGATTCCAGGTAGTTCAACTCGATCCTAGTGACAAGCAAGTTTCGGCTGCGGGGCTCAAATGGTCACTCGTTCGGCTTGACCGCCGATGGCAATGGTACAAGCGGGACGGTATATGGCAATATGATGCCGTTACGATCAGACAGCGCGTGGCAGACGGCACGGTGAATGCTTCTGCCACTGATGCCATTGAGGTTGGCGCTAAGGTTTCATGGGGCAGATACAGGCTTGAGGTGGCTTCGGCTGATCCGAACGGGCCTGCGACGCGCATCCTATTCACGGCTGGATGGTATGCAGGCGAGGATGCCGACAGCCCGGAAATGCTGTCGGTAGCGCTTGATAAGAAAACCTATCTGCCGGGGCAGACCGCGAAACTAAAAATCACGTCCAAGCGCGGCGGTCGGGCGCAGATCACAGTGGTAGGCAGTGGCGGACTGAAGAAGATAAGCCAAGTCGTTGTGCCGGATGGTGGCGTAGAAGTTTCGCTGCCTGTCGCACCGGACTGGGGGGGCGGCGTTTATGTGGTCGCCACACTCTATCAAGCGCTTGACGAGGTGAACAAGCGGATGCCTGGCCGTGCACTTGGTGTTGCCTGGCTTGGCATGGATATGAAGCCGCGCACGCTTGATGTGGCACTTGATACTCCGGAAAAAGTCAAACCGGGATCGACATTGATTGTGCCCGTGAAGCTAGACGGCTTAAAGGCTGGCGAGACGGCGCGGATCACGGTTGCGGCTGTCGACGTTGGTGTCCTTAACCTGACGCGGTTCAAGACGCCGGCGCCTGGGAGTTGGTTTTATGCCCAACGCCGCCTCGGCATGGAAATCCGCGATCTCTACGGTCGACTGATCAACGGGATGCGCGCCGAACGCGGGACGCTGAAGTCGGGTGGTGATGACGGTGGCGGGGTTGGCATGCAAGGCAATCCGCCGGTTGAGGAAACCGTCGCGTTGTTCTCGGGCATCGTTCGTGTTGGGTCTGATGGCACAGCGCGGGTCGAATTTGAAATGCCACAGTTCAACGGAACTCTTCGCGTGATGGTGGTTGCATGGAGCCGCGATAAAGTCGGCCACGCGGCAAAAACCGTTGTCGTGCGGGATGCCGTGACGATTACGGCTGCGGCACCGCGGTTCCTGACATTGGGCGACAGCACCCGGTTGCAGCTTGATGTCCACAATGTCGAAGGGCCTGCCGGGGCCTATCAGCTCAAGATTGTCGGCTCGACGGAAAGTGGGATGAGCGCTGAATTGCTCTCGACGACACTGAAACTAAAAGCTGGCGAACGGCGAGCGCATCGATTGCAAATCTCGCCAAAGCAGATCGGGCTCTTTACGTATGCGGTGAATGTGACCGGACCGGGCGGTATCAACGTTTCGCGCACGCTACTGTTTGACGTGAAGCCACCGGCTGGCGATGTGCGGCGGACAACTGTCAGTGAGCTCAAGGCTGGCGGTGGCACGATCACGCTATCGAAGGCGCTGTTGGAGGATATGATCCCCAGCCGCACCAAGGTTTCGCTGAGCGTTGGACCATTGGCTGCGCTTAACGTGCCTTATCTGCTGACGCAGCTTGACCGCTACCCCTATGGTTGCGCGGAACAAACGACTAGTCGCGCGATGCCGCTACTGTATGCCAACGCTCTTGCGATGCAGGCCGGTCAAGCGGTTGATGCCAAGCTGAAGGCCAGGGTTGAGGAAGCAATCGCGCGGGTATTCTCGATGCAGGATAGCTCTGGCGCCTTTGGGGTTTGGGGGCCTTCGGATGGCGATATCTGGCTTACCAGCTATGTCACTGACTTCCTGACGCGAGCTCGGGAGGCGGGCTTCAAGGTTGATGCTCGCCGCTTTACCCAGGCGCTTGACCGGCTAAAAAACCATGTGAACTATGTGCAGGACTTCAAAAAAGGTGGCGAACCGCGTGCATATGCGCTCTACGTTTTAGCGCGTAATGGCCGGGCACCGATTGGAGAATTGCGCTACTACGCGGACACGCGGCTTGCTCAGTTTGCAACGCCACTTGCCAAGGCGCAATTGGGTGCAGCACTGGCCATGATGGGAGACAAGGAGAGGGCGGAGCGCGCGTTCTCGGCCGCCATCGCGGACCTTGTAGATATCTCCAAACCTGCCTCGCGGCGGGACTATGGCTCAGCCCTGCGGGATGGTGCCGGGGTTATCACGCTGGCCTCCGAGACGCGGATGATGAGCCGCGCCACGCCGACACTTGCAAACGCTGTTGCCGCTGCGTTTGCCAAACGCGCTTTTACCTCGACCCAGGAACAGGCATGGTTGCTGCTGGCAGCGAAGGCAATGGCGGATACATCGGCTGAAAGCGTACTGACAGTGAATGGTGCGGCACACAAGGGCCGGTTGCGGCGAACGTTGACGGCGTCATCGCTTGGGGCGGCTGCACTGCGAATTGTCAATAGCGGTGCAACACCGGTTGACGCGGTTGTCAGCGTTGTTGGCTCGGCGCTCACAGCGGAGCCCGCTGTGTCGAAAGGCTTCAAAATCGAGCGGACGTATTACACGCTTGATGGCCAACCATTCGATCTCGCAAGTGCCAATGGCGGAACCAGCACAATCGATCAAACACAGCGTTTGGTTGTCGTTCTGAAGATCACTGCGGATGGTGTTGGAGGACGGGCTTTGCTTGTTGACCGCCTGCCTTCTGGTCTCGAAATCGAAAATCCAAAACTGGTTAGCGGTGGTGATCTAAAGGCGCTGTCGTGGCTCAAGTCCACGGTTCATCCTCAGCACACATCATTCCGTGATGACCGGTTTGTGGCGGCGTTTGATTTCTTTGCGGCTGGCAAGAAAAACCGCACGGCCACTGTGGCGTATGTGGTGAGGGCCGTGTCACCCGGCTCGTTCGTCCATCCGGCCGCCACGATTGAAGATATGTATCGCCCTGACCGCCATGCGCGGACGGCTGCCGGGCGACTTATCATCAATGCTCAAAACTAAGTTGGCCGAAATGACGAGGCAAACTTACCGAACTGGCCGCATCGGCCAAGCTGACAAAACGGACCAGACCGAGAAGTGTGGACGGTCTGGATTGTCTGGGCCAAGAACTGCACGCGATGGACGTTGGCGGTTGGCCTTTCAGGTGTCTGCCAGTGTGGTTCTGGCGGGCTGCATTGCTGGCGGCGCGATGCTCTACCGTGCCGCGGAGGCTGTGGGGCCGGTTTCGATTGCCGAGGCCGAGACCCAATCGGTTAGCGTTATTGACCGGGATGGCCAGTTGCTACGGGCCTTTACAACGGCTGATGGCCGATGGCGCTTACCGGTTGAACCTGATCAGGTGGACCCGAGATATCTGCAACTGCTGTTGGCGTTTGAAGACAGGCGATTTCACGAGCATGGTGGGGTTGACCCAAAGGCATTGCTAAGGGCTGCTTATCAGTTGGTGCGAAATGGTCGGATTATTTCAGGCGCTTCGACGCTGACGATGCAGGTTGCTCGACTTCTAGATGGGCGGCATGAACGGACAGCGCGAGGTAAGTTCCGGCAGATTGTGCGCGCCTTGAAACTTGAGCGGCGACTGACCAAGACGCAAATTCTGCGCCTTTACCTTCGGCTGGCGCCATTTGGCGGCAACATTGAAGGTGTGCGCGCGGCGTCGCTGGCTTACTTCGGGAAAGAACCGAAGCGGCTGTCGCTCGGGCAGGCGGCATTGTTGGTGGCACTGCCGCAGTCACCTGAAAAACGACGACCGGATCGATCCACTGAGGCTGCCCGCTCGGCTCGCAATCGTGTGCTTCAGCGCGGTGTCGATGCCGGTGTTATTTCTGAACCGGAAGCCCGTCGGGCCGCCTTGGAAAAAGTTACCTCACAACGGTTGAGTTTCCCGATGATCGCGCCGCATTTGGCGGAACGGGAAGTTGCGCGTGGGCCGACCACCCAGGTGCACCAGGTCACATTACAACGACGACTACAGGTGGCCTTGGAAAAACTTGCCAAGCAGCATGTCCAGGCACTGGGCCGGCAACTTTCCGCAGCCATTCTGGCGATTGATCATGAGACCGGGGAGATCCTCGCGCACGTTGGTTCGGCCGACTACTTTGACGCTCAGAGGCTTGGCGCCATTGATATGGTGGATGCGATCCGATCGCCTGGTTCGACGCTGAAACCGATAATCTACGGCTTAGCTTTTGAGGCTGGACTTGCGCACCCGGAAACGCTGATTAACGACCGGCCCACACGCTTTGGCATCTATGCGCCTAAAAATTTCGATAATACTTATAGTGGCACTGTGACGATTCGCGAGGCGCTTGGGCGATCATTGAATATTCCTGCGGTGAAGGTTCTTGATGCAGTTGGCCCGGGGCGATTGCTTGGAAGACTGAGACGCGCAGGGCTTACAACAACGCTGCCTGAAGGTGCGCGCCCCTCGTTGCCGATTGCACTTGGTGGCCTGGGGCTCACGTTGCGCGATCTGGCGGGAATGTATGCGGCGCTTGCCCGAAGTGGTGCGCCGATTGTGATTTCGCATCTGCCGCAGTCACCATCATCTCGGCCCACACAGGCGGGAAAGCTCAAGGACTTGCTGACACCAGTTGCAGCCTATTACGTCACGCAAATTCTTAAAGATGCGCCGCCACCGCCCAACGCCCGGGCGGGTCGCATCGCCTATAAGACCGGCACATCTTACGGGCATCGCGATGCCTGGGCGGTTGGCTATGACGGTCGGAATACAATTGCTGTGTGGGTTGGTCGTCCCGATGCCGCTTCGACACCGGGGCTGTTGGGGCGAACAGCGGCGGCGCCGATTTTATTTGATGCTTTCCAGCGAATTTCGACCCCGCGCGTACGATTTGCGAGAGCGCCTGAGGGAGCTTTGCAGCGATCTGGTGCAGATCTGCCGGAGCCACTGAAACGTTTTGAGAAAAGCCGCAAACGCTCAGTGGCAGCACTTTATCTGGACCCTATGGTCCGGATTGCCTTTCCACCTGACCGTTCCGAGGTTGAGATATCTGGCAGAGACGAGCCGATTATTCTGAAGGCTGTTGGGGGGGCGCTACCGCTGACGTGGCTTGCGGATGGCGCCCCGATTGGCCGAACGGGGCGCGACCGACAGCTTCAGTGGGCCGGCAAAAGCCGAGGGTTCGTGCGGATTTCCGTGATCGATGCCAAAGGGCGCGTCGACCGTGTGACGGTGCGCGTTCATGGGCGCTAAGCCTCCCGCTCAGGTAGCATAGCGGCGCAATAGCGAGTTGAATATTTCCCCATAAATATAGTCTTTTATAGGATCCGCCTGACAAAAGGTCATGCGACCGCTTGGATAGTTCGTGGATAGGTGTGTTTTCTTTATTGTCCATTGATGCTGACTGAATCTAGAGTTTCGCAATCTCTGGGGGAAAGCCGTGAATATAACTGTGATGACCGACGTGTTAATGCCGCGAATCTGGGGGCGGCCGCTCGCAGGATTGACGCGCCTCTTGCATGAAAGGACTGGGGCCGCGATCGGCCTTGTGGCGATTGTTACGTTTGCTGCTATCAGCATTGCTCCAGAAGCGGTTTATTTGTCTGACGTACCACAGTCGGCTCAAGATGCTGGTGGAACTGTTGGGAGGGGCAATAAAACCGGCTCGCGCGGAACGTCCGCCTCGCCAGAGTGGGCATTTGGCGGATATGGTGGCATCGCGCATACGCACCCATCAGTCGTGACGATAAAAGACTCAAATAACACAGACTTGACCGTGAAAGATTTCGGGTGGATTGGTCGGCCATTTAAGGCGCCGATTTATTATGGACTGCGCGCGCAGCGCTGGTTAGGCAGCAGTCCGTTCGGGACGATGGTCGATTTTACACACGCCAAGGCCATTGCCAAAATTAACGATGTGGCTTCCTTTTCGGGTACGCTGAATGGTAAGCCCATGAAACCCAAGGCACGCATCGGTGATGTGTTCCGACACCTGGAATTCAGCCACGGGCACAATATTCTCACATATAATGGCCTGCTGCGGCTGGCGCCTGCATGGGCGCGGTTCCGGCCCTACATGGGGGCTGGGGCGGGGCTCTCGCTGCCGCACACTGAAGTTGGTTTGCACAGCGTTGGAAAGCGCACTTATGAATATCAGTTCGCGGGCTTAGCGGCGCAGGCTTTGGCAGGCGTTGAAATTCGAATTGGCCGGACTTCGGTGTTCTTTGAATACAAATTCACCTACGCACCTTACGATGTGCCGCTATCGCATGAGCCCTATGGCTGGCTGTTTGTAACCGACGTGTGGCGGCAGTTCTCGTCTTGGTGGAAGGGCACAAAGCCGCCAGGTGGACGACTGCGGACAACACTCATAACGCACCACGGCGTTGCCGGCATTTTGGTCAAAAACCGGTCTTTGGCTGCTGTTCAGTAGCTGTTTTACTCGCAGGCATCTGTTTTGCTCACGGGCCGCACCGGCCGCTAAGGCGGCCGGCGACCTGAGACCCTCCGCGAGGGCGGCGCTCGCGCCGGGTCGCCTGCGCTCCCGGCCAGGAAATCTATTGATCGGCCGATGCATTGGGTTGCGGTGGGGCTTTGCTTATCCGAAGAGAAAATGCTCTAGAACCGACGTAGCAGGCGCTCTATGTACTCGCGCTCAAGCTCCGGCCGGTAGCGCTCGCCTAGCCGCTTGCGAAGCTCCTTCAAAATCTCTCGGACGCGGGCGGCATCGATTTCGTCTGGAACTTTGACCGACGTTCCAAGGTCTGGGCCTTCCGTGCGCTGCGGCCTGCCGAGCGGGTCAAGTGGCGCGTCGCCTGCGCTGCCGAATTGAGAGGACATGCGTGCACGCATTTGCGCGGCCATGGATTTCGTGCCCTTGCGAAGTTGTTCGAGGACCCGGCTCTGCTCGCGCGTTGCGCCAGCATAATCTCCACGTTCGAGCGCCCGTTCCGCACGCTCCATTGAGCGACGAGCGCCATCCAGCTCGCCGGGCGATTTGAAGCCAAATTTCTTAAGGCCTCGCTGCAACTGACCGAGCTGGCCCTGGAGCTGGCCCTGGCGACGGCCAAGTTGACCTTGACCTTGACCTTGACCTTGACCTTGACCTTGACCTTGACCTTGACCTTGACTTCGCCCCTGGCCCTGGCCGCCTCGACCCTGCTGACCCCGCTGGCCCTGTTGGCCTTGCTGACCCTGTTGGCCTTGCTGACCCTGTTGGCCTTGGCGGCCTTGGCGTTGGACATTAAATGTTTCGTCCATCAGGCGCTGTTGTTTGCCGATGATTTCTCCAAACTTATCCATCATCCGCATCATTTGCCGACTCTGGCCCTGACCGGGCCGACGAGCCATGCGGCCTGACTGCAGCCGATCGAGCAGGCTGCGCAATTGGCTCAGCATTTCCTGTGCCGACTGCTTTGAACCATGACGGGCCATACGCTCAAGATTGTCGAGCATCCGCTGAAGATCGCGCTGTGATAAAGTTTGCTGCTGGCGATTGTCGCCTTGTTGTTGTGGTTGTTTTTGCGCCTGCTTGGCCAATTGCTGCAAGAACTGCGCAAGTGCTTGGCGCAACTGGCGCATTAGATCCCTGATTTCTTTGCCGGAAGCGCCTTGCTGAATAGCCTTTGAGAGGCGCTCCTGGATTTCGCGCAACCGGCGTTCCGCGGCTGACAGCCCACCACCGTTTTCTAATCTGAGGGCTAAATGCCAAAGCTGATCAACAACGCCGCGGATTGTCTTGCGATTCATTTTCTGGCGTAAACGATAATAGGCGCTACGCAGACCCAGATAGACGGCCTTGTCCTTGATAAAGGCTTCCGGTGCAATGGTGAGGGCATCGATAGCGTCAGCGACCGAGCCTTTGTAGCGCGCGTCAAATACCAGGCGACGGCGCTGTTCGAGAACGGCGCGGGCCAACGGATTGGTGAATACGCGCTGTGGCAGCATGATTTCTTTTGGCTTGCTGTTACCGACATTTCCGGCGTGATCGCGCGCATGCAATGTCATGCGCACACGCAAACCGGCCCAGGGATGCGAACCTAGCTCATGGAAGCTCCATGTTTCCGATGATTTTTTGCCTTTATTTCCACTTCCGTTTCGGCTTCCCGATGCGCTTCTTTGCGCACTTCGAGGGGGTATTCTAAGCTTGATCTTTGGCGGCCTTTCCAGCGGCGGACGTGGTCCGGTGAGCAGATTGGGTCGGGCCCATGACGTTTTGGGGTCCCCCGGCTCGAGAGGCAGGAGTTCGAGCTTGGCTTCCGCACTTGCGACGCCATAGTCATCCTCGATTTTATAAAACAGCTTCATGGCGCCGCGGCGCGTTTTCTTGATATCCTTGGTGAGTGCAATTCTCGGCGCTTGATCGGGGATGACTTTGAATGACCAACCTACAAGTTCGGTCTTGCCAGCCAGCACACGGACGCGGGTCGTGCCTGGTTGCAAGAGCCCTTTGACCTGTCGAGTTGGGCCTGCTGCTGATTTTGCGGCACTATCGGTTGTTGTGGGAGCGGGCTTGCTTGCCGCATCTTTGACAGCGGAAGTCACATTGCCGTCAGCATCCAGGTATTCAAGCGTGAGTTTGACCGGGCTTTTACCACCTAGGCGAACGAAAATTGCGCTCTGTTGAGGGGCTTCGAAAACCTTCGGCTGCGTGCCTGCCGCGTCAAGATCGGCTTTCTTGCCACCATCTGACAATAAGATTGGCGGGCGGGCAGTATAGGCTGGGGGGGTGACCCAGGCATCCAGTCGGGCACCAGCAATTGCATAGCTCGACGAGAAGCGAAATGCTGCCTGGAGCCGATCGGAAGCGCTATCACCCGCCAGGGCCAGGCCGGTGACAACGGCAAGCATCAAGACCGCTCGCAACCCAATCGGGTCGACCCGATCGGTGCGGGCGTGCGGCATACCAACTCTAAGCTCGGTGAGGTGCCGGCGAAGGCGCGCGCGGTGAGCGGCCCAGATTGCGGCTGTAGGGCCATCAACCGGGGCACTTGAGATTTCATCTTCGTAGGCTGAGGCAGGCTGGTGGTGGGCGCCTGAATTCAATTCCATCCGGCGGATAGCAGCTTTGCGAGATGGCCACGGCACGCGTAGCACGTAGACGACCGTCAGCAGTGCCGCCAAGCCGAATGCACCAAGCAGGCCCAAATGGGCCTCAATGGTGAGTGCAGGCCAGATGCCAAACAGAGAGGTGAGCACGAATAGGCCGGCAAGGGCAATTAATGCCCACAAACGCGGCCACAGCCGCTCGAACAGCAGCGCAAAGCGGCTGCACGAGATTTTGCGCGAATGAGCCATTTCCTCCGAAGCACGGGCGCGCTCTTCCGGCGAGGGCGCGCGGTGTTTTTGAGGGATACCGCGATAAACGGGAGGAATGGCCAGCTCTTCAGGCCGATGACTCTGGGATTTCGACATGCTTACGTCCGATTAATCCGTGCGCTGTGGATATGGCTCGAAATCGTTGACCCAACGTTGCACAGCAAAAGACGGCAGTACAGGGGCGGTATGATGTTTCCGATCAACATCAAAACACATTATTGCGCTCACGGGCTACACCGGTCGCTAAAGCGGCCTAGCCCTCCGCGGGGGCGGCGCTCGCGCCGGGTCGCAGCCGCTCCCGGACATCCGTTGCGCTCGCGGGCTACACCGGTCGCTAAAGCGGCCTAGCCCTCCGCGGGGGCGGCGCTCG
>Ga0209345_10003481_pt1 | contig 16190 bp, 12 predicted proteins | sample Cruoilmetagenom7_FD_187294 | JGI IMG/M metagenome (GOLD analysis project Ga0209345, IMG submission 187294) | Oil polluted marine microbial communities from Coal Oil Point, Santa Barbara, California, USA - Sample 7 (SPAdes) (version 2) | ecosystem: Environmental > Aquatic > Marine > Oil seeps ... | reverse complement strand
GATCTCGCGGCTTTGTCGGCGGGATCATCGCATTCGCCAGTTTCGGGTCGATCATGCTGGCCACGCGGCTGGACAAGGTTGGTGAAGCGGCGGTACTGCGCGAGACATCAACCGTCTTTGCCGCGATCATCGGCGTGGTGGTGCTAAAAGAAACCGTCGGCCCGCGCCGCATTGCGCTGATGACGCTGATTGCGGTCGGGGCGGTGATTGTGGAAATGGGCGGCTAAAGGAGCAGGCATGTCAGAACCAAGAGAGATCAACCCGATGCTACGCGCGGCGCTGGAATATGGGCCGGTGCTCATCTTTCTGGTCGCTTACCTTTGGTTGAAGGACAACAGCTACACCATCGGCGGGACAGAATACGAAGGGTTCATCGTCGTCACTGCGATGTTTGTGCCGCTTCTGGTGCTGTCCACCGGCGCACTTTGGGCGCTAACGGGCAAGATCAGCCGAATGCAGGTGGCCACGGTGGTGCTGGTGGTAATCTTTGGCGGGCTGTCGGTTTGGCTAAACGATCCGCGTTTCTTTAAAATGAAGCCGACGTTGATCTATCTGCTGTTCGGCGGCCTGCTGGCGGTGGGGCTGCTGCGGGGCAAATCCTACCTGAAATACGTCATGGAAGAGGTGATGCCCCTGCGCGATGAAGGTTGGATGCTGCTGACGCGACGGTTGATGTACTTCTTCTTTGGCCTCGCCTTGGCAAACGAAATGATCTGGCGCTTCTTTTCGACCGACACATGGGTTTACTTCAAAACCTTCGGCCTGACGGCAGCGATTTTTGTTTTCTTCATGGCCCAGGGCAAATTGTTCGAGGCTTATGGCGAGAAGAAAGACCAAGGCTAAAGCGGCAAAGCCACTTTGAACTGAGCGAAGTTGTTGACCTGCGCGGACGCGCGGCGTAATCCTCCGCCCGTGGCGATTTGTTACCGGATTGTGGGCCACGTAAAACATGCCGCTAAAAGGTCAGGATGAAAGACCCCTTTCGCTTGGCCGCGTCTGGGGTTTTTTTATGCCCGCAAGGTCGGGCCGAAGGGATGAAGATATGAGCAATGACCAGCACCCGCGCACGCAAGCGATCCACGCAGGCACCCGTCGCAGCCAATATGGGGAGGTGAGCGAGGCGATCTACCTCACTCAGGGTTTCGTATATGACAGCGCAGAGCAAGCCGCGGCGCGTTTTGAAGAGATCGGCCCGGACGAGTTCATCTATGCCCGCTATGGCAATCCAACGGTGGCGATGTTCGAAGACCGTATTGCCACGCTTGAGGGGGCCGAGGACGCATTTGCCACTGCCAGCGGCATGGCGGCAGTTTCTGGCGCGCTGATCTCAATGCTCAAAGCCGGCGATCATGTTGTCTCGGCCCGCGCGCTGTTTGGCTCTTGTATCTACGTGTTAGAAGAAATCTTGGGCCGCTATGGGGTTGAGGTCACTTTTGTCGACGGTAGCGATCTTGAGGCATGGGAGGCGGCGATCCGCACAGACACCCGCGCCGTGTTTTTCGAGTCCGTGGCCAACCCGACGCTTGAGGTGGTCGACATCGAAGCCGTGGCCAAACTGGCCCACGCCAAGGGCGCTTTGGTCGTAATCGACAACGTCTTTGCCACGCCGGTATTCTCGAGCGCCATCTCGCAGGGGGCTGATGTGGTGATTTATTCAGCCACAAAACACATCGACGGGCAGGGGCGTGCCCTTGGCGGTGTGGTGCTGGGCAGCCGCGACTTTATCCGTGGCACGCTTGAACCCTACATGAAGCACACCGGTGGTTCGATGAGCCCCTTTACCGCGTGGATCATGCTTAAGGGGCTTGAAACCATTGATCTGCGGGTGCGCGCCCAAGCTGCCAGCGCGCAGGCTTTGGCCGAGGCGCTTGAAGGGCATGATGCCCTTGCGCGGGTGATCTATCCGGGTCTTAAGGGGCATCCGCAGGCAGAGCTGACCGCGCGGCAGATGGGGGCGGGCGGCACGGTGTTGTCGATTGACCTTGCGGGCGGCCAAGCAGCAGCCTTTGCCTTTTTGAATGCGTTGAAGGTGGGGATCATCTCGAACAATCTGGGCGACGCCAAGACCATCTTGACCCATCCCGCGACCACGACGCATCAGCGTTTGCCGCAGGAAACCAAGGACTTGTTGGGCATCACCCCCGGCTTGATCCGCGTGAGCGTTGGGCTTGAGCATATCGGAGATCTGAAGGATGATCTGCTGCAAGCCTTGGACGCGGCGGCGCAGGCCTGACCCGAAGTGTCGCAGCCGCAGTGGCATTTCCGGTCTGAGCCTCTTACATTAAGCGCATCAGACCGGAGGGCCGTGCAATGAACATCGTGACAGAGGTGCCAGATAAGCCCGACCGTGAGGCGGCTGAGGGCGCGCTCGCGACCCTGCGTGCATGGGCCGAGGCGGCGACTCCAGCTGAGATTGCCAAGCTCGACCCCGCCGTGACCCGTATGTTGGATGCGCCCGACTATCCGGCACTCAGCCGCGAATATCCGTCGGATTTCACCGCTGGCGCCAACTACATGGCCACGCTGCCTGACCTGCAAAACGGCCCGGCCAGTCTGATCCGGGGCGCTCAGCAGTTGATCCAGCATGTGGGCATCTCAAACTTTCGCCTGCCGATCCGCTACCGCAGCCGCGAAGGCGGGGATTTGCAGCTTGAGACTTCGGTAACGGGCACTGTGTCGCTGGATGCCGAAAAGAAGGGCATCAACATGTCCCGGATCATGCGCAGTTTTTACCGTCATGCTGAGGCGACCTTTAGCTTTGAGGTGATTGAAGCGGCGTTGGACGACTACAAAGCCGACCTCGAAAGCCTCGACGCACGTATCCAGATGCGCTTTTCCTTTCCGATGAAGATCGGCAGCCTGCGCTCTGGGCTGACAGGCTATCAGTATTATGACATCGCGCTGGAACTGGTCGAGCAGGCGGGAAAGCGTAAAAAGATCGTCCATCTCGACTATGTTTATTCCAGCACTTGTCCCTGTTCCTTGGAGTTGAGCGAACATGCGCGGCAGACGCGGGGGCAGCTGGCAACGCCGCATTCGCAGCGCTCGGTTGCGCGTATTTCGGTTGAAACGCTCGACGAAAGCGATTGCCTGTGGTTCGAAGACCTTATCGATCTGTGTCGGCTCGCTGTGCCAACTGAAACGCAGGTGATGGTCAAACGCGAAGATGAACAGGCATTTGCCGAGTTGAACGCGGCCAATCCGATTTTCGTCGAAGACGCCGCCCGACTGTTTTGCGAACAATTGCTGGCCGATCATCGGGTAGGCGATTTCCGAATTGTGGCCAGCCACCAAGAAAGCCTGCACAGCCATGATGCGATCAGCGTTCTGACTCAAGGTGACACATTCGCGGCCGAAAGCATTGATCCCAAGCTGTTTAACACGCTGTTTCACGTCGGGTGACGCGGCGCGCGGTGTCTTTGCTATCGCGACACTGAATGCGCAGCCCTGCAAACCACGCCCAGCCGCTATGCAGAAACGTTGGTTCTGCTGCGGCGCAGCATTACCTATCTAAGGGTCACTGAAACACGGAATTGCAAAGGCAATCAGATGACCTACCAGAGCACAGTCCAGCCCACTCAAACGGCCCCCATTTCTGAAACCCTGCGCCGCGCGGGTGCCGGTTTGCGCCGCTTCTTTGCGGGGATTGGCCACGGGATCATGACAAGTTCTTCGGCCTATCAGCGCTATGAACAAGTTCAGCAGCTACAAGCCAAAAGCGACGCCGAACTGGCAGAGCTTGGGGTGAAGCGCGATGAGATCGTGCATGAGGTTTTCAAAGACCTTTACTACATCTAAATCAGCCACGGGTGCCGGGCAAAACACGCCTCGCGCCCGTCGCCGCTTGACAGCGGCCAGCGGTCACGCCAACGCTGCGCTGATGTTGGATATACGACCTGTCGGATATGTCATCGGCCTTTTGGTGGCCGTATTGGGCTTTGCCATGATCGTGCCGGTCCTTGTCGATCTGGCCGAAGGGCGGGGCCAATGGTGGGTTTTCGTCGAAAGCGCAGTGATTACCATGCTCGCCGGGGGCATGATTGCCCTCGCCAGCGCCAATGGGGTGCGCGAAGGGCTGACCATCCAGCAAACCTTTATGCTGACCACCGGCGTCTGGCTGATGTTGCCGCTTTTTGGCGCCTTGCCCTTCGTGCTCGGCGCGACAGAGGCGAGTGTAACCGATGCGGTATTCGAGGCGATGTCGGGGCTGACCACCACCGGCTCGACCGTACTGTCAGGGCTGGAAAGCCTGCCCAAAGGTCTGCTGATCTGGCGCGGCATCCTGCAATGGCTTGGCGGCATCGGTATCATTGTGGTCGCGATGGTGTTCTTGCCCGAGCTGCGCGTGGGTGGGATGCAGATTTTTAAATCCGAATCCTTTGACACTTTCGGCAAAATCCTTCCCCGCGCCGGGCAAATCGCTACGCAGATTTCGGTGATTTACCTTTGGCTGACGGTGGCCTGCGTGCTGAGCTACCTCGCGCTTGGGATGAGCGCGTTTGATGCGACGGTCCATGCGTTGACCACGGTTTCTACTGGCGGTTTCTCTAACTACGACGCGTCTTTCAGCACCTTCTCTGGCCCGGCGGAATATGTGGCGTCGCTGTTCATGATCCTCGCGGCGTTGCCATTTGTGCGCTATGTGCAGTTGATTAACGGCAACCCGGTCGCCCTGCACCGAGACCCGCAGGTACGGGGTTTTCTTTTGACGTTGGTGGTGCTGGTGGCGGTGGCATTTGTCTTGCTGCGCGGCGTATTTAGCTATGACTGGGAACAGATGCTGCGCGAGGCTTTGTTCAACATCACCTCGATCATCTCGGGCACCGGCTATGCTTCGGCCAACTATATGACTTGGGGGCCTTTTGCCGTCGCGCTGTTCTTCTTTATCGGGCTGATTGGCGGCTGTGCGGGCTCGACCACCTGTTCGATCAAGGTCTTCCGTTATCAGTTGCTCTTTGCCTCGATCCGCGCGCAGCTGCGGCGGATTCGTTCACCACATGGAGTTTTCACACCGCGCTATGATGGCCGCCCAGTGGGCGGAGACGTGTTAAGCTCGGTGATGTCGTTCTTCATGTTTTTCATTGTATCGCTGGGCCTGATCTCGGTCGCGCTGAGCCTTACCGGATTGGATTTCGTGACTTCGGTTTCCGGCGCGTCGGCGGCCTTGGCAAATATCGGTCCGGGCCTTGGCCCAATCATTGGTCCGGCGGGCAACTTTGGCAGTCTGAACGACACGGCAAAGTGGATTTTAATCGTCGCCATGCTGATCGGTCGGCTCGAGCTGCTGGCCGTTTACGTCATGTTTACCTCAAAGTTCTGGCGCGCCTGATTGGTGCGCATGTAGAACGCAAAGGGGCGGCACCTATGGCGCCGCCCCTTGCTGATTAACCGACTGGGGTCGCTCTTATTCCCAGCAGCTGACCAGCACCGTCATTCCTTGCGCTTGCAGCGTCAGGTCACGCGGCGCGATTGTCGCGGCGCCGCCCTGTGCGGTCTCAAGGTTGATCCCGGCTTCCTGTGCCGCGCCGCGGATGGCGGCACCGTCCAGTGCAAAGCTGACGTCCGCGGGCAGTTTGCGATCCTCTTCGGCGCGCGGCAGCAACATACCGACCACATGGCCTCTCTCGTCAAACACCGGACCGCCCGCATCACCGGGCTGCGCCTTCATTTCGAGACGCTTCAGGCGTTCTTCGCCGTTCAGCCCCTTGAGGTCTGACAGGGTGCCAAAGGTCAGTGTCGCCGCACTCAGGACGCCACCGTAGGAATAGCCTGCAACCGAAACCTCGGACTGCAAGCGTGGCGCTTGGCTGCTGAACTGCGCCACGGCCAACGGGGCCAGCGTGCTTTCCGGCTTCAGCAGAGCTAGACCGCTGTCCTTGTCCGACACCAGAACCTGCGCTGCAGTGTCTTCGTCCAGCGTGACGCGGGTACAGGCACCGACGACGTCGTTAGTAGTAAGGACCGTGCCACTGGTGTCGACGAAAAAGCCGCTGCGGGCGATTTTGGGCTGGCGGACTTGCAGACCAGCAACGAGATCAATCGCCTGAGCGTCACTGTTGCCTGCGGCCGGGTCCAACACGCCGGGCAGGCGGGTCAGGCTTTTCGACATCTCGGCAATGACGCGGCGGCGGCGGTCTTCGTCTCCGGCAGGCCAAATCAGGGTAAAGCCTTTGATCTGGCCATTCTCAAGCGAAACCTGCGTTTGGCTGACGATGCTGCCGTTTTCACCGATCAGTTCAAAGGAATCGCGCTTGCGCTCGCGCGGGCCTTCCAATGGCACGATCTCAAGCGTTTGCATGATGTCATAGAGGCCATAGAGCGTGTCGCGGTCCCCCGGCTGGCTGATCAGTAGCACCCGCGCGCCGACATTCCCGCTGGCGTCGTAATGGGCAAAGGGCGGCTCATAACGGGCAAAGGCGACTTCTGCGGTGGGCATCAAAATTTCGATCCCGGCCTTGTCATCTTGCACGATCTGCAGGTCTAACCCATCAAGCACGGCATTGTATTGTGCCAGCAGCGTCTTGCGCTGGAGCGTCGTCAGAACACCGGTGGTCTCATACCCGTTCGCCTCCTGCCACGCCTGCATAGACCGGCGGGTGCCTCCGCCAAACGCGCCGTCGATACCGCTGTTGTAAAAGCCCGCCCATTTCAAAGCGATTTGAAGGTCGCGGCGCTCTTGACCGCTCAGCCCGCGCTCGGATTGACGTGCTTCGGCAAGGGTCTCTTGGGGCACTTCTGGCACGGCTGGCGCCTCTGGCTTGGCAGGTACATTTGGCGCGGTCTCGGTGTCAGCGGCTTGTGCCGTTTCCACTTCGGTTTGCGCTTCATCAGATGTGGCCTGATCAAGCGGCGTGGTCGTGACCTGTGGCGTTGTGCTCCCCGTGGCGGATTCTTCACCCGCTTCGGGGGTTGCGCCGGCAGGCGGGTCGATCACTCCGGTATCGAGCACATTGGCTCCGACCGGCCAGAACTGTTGGCGAAAGCGGTCAGATTGCTGAATGAAACTGTCACGTGGCACCAGACCGTCGCGGACATAGGCCCGCCGCACCAGTTGCGCATCGGCGCGGCGGTAGGGGCCAACAGCGATGCCATACCAGCCGCCGCCCAGTGAAAAGCCACTTACGTCGTCCAAAAGCGTGTCATAAGCGCGTGCGCGGTCCGTGGCTTCGGCCAAAGACGGCAGTGCCTCAATCTGTACCCAGACGACATCCTCTGCCGATTGCGCCCGGGCAAGGCCCGCCATGAACAGAGACAGGCCTAGAAAAATTGCCACGGGGGCAAATTGAAGTCGCTTCATCGTTACTCAACTCTCGCAAAACCAAATCCGGAGCAGATTACGCTGGAAAGCGACGCAATTGCCATGAGAAAGGGGCTGAAAATCTCACAAACCTGCGATTGACCCCCCGCGCCAGCAGCCGTAGGAAAGGCGCGCATCATTAAGGGGCAAGTGCCATGTCTGACGCCGCGCAAAAACCACGCTCTTTCCAAGAGATCATCCTTGCTTTGCAGGGCTATTGGGCGCGGCAGGGATGTGCGATCTTGCAGCCCTATGACATGGAAGTGGGCGCAGGCACCTTTCACCCTGCGACCACGCTGCGCAGTCTGGGCAGCCAGCCTTGGGCCGCGGCCTATGTGCAACCTTCGCGCCGCCCCACCGACGGGCGCTATGGCGAGAACCCCAACCGCTTGCAGCATTATTACCAGTATCAAGTGCTGATCAAACCCAGCCCGCCCAACCTGCAAGAACTGTATCTCGGCTCGCTTGAGGCCATCGGCATCGACATGGCGCTACATGACATCCGCTTTGTTGAGGATGACTGGGAAAGCCCGACGCTCGGCGCTTGGGGTCTGGGCTGGGAAGTCTGGTGTGACGGGATGGAAGTCAGCCAGTTCACCTATTTCCAGCAGGTCGGCGGGCATGACTGCCACCCGGTTTCGGGCGAGCTGACCTATGGGTTGGAGCGTTTGGCGATGTATGTGCTGGGCGTGGATCATGTGATGGACATGCCGTTCAACAACCCCGATGCGCCGATCCCGCTGACCTATGGCGACGTGTTCAAACAGACCGAAGAAGAATTCGCCCGCTGGAACTTTGACACGGCAAACACCGAGGTGCTGCTCGATCAGTTCAATGAGGCCGAAGCGCATTGCCAGTTCATTCTGGAACAACCTGCCGAAGACCCAAAGACCGGCAAGCGCATCGTCATGGCGCATCCAGCTTACGACCAATGCATCAAGGCCAGCCACATCTTTAACTTGCTCGACGCGCGCGGCGTGATCTCTGTAACCGAACGGCAGGCCTATATCGGGCGGGTGCGCAGCTTGGCCAAGAAATGTGCCGACGCATTTGTGCAAACCCGCGCTGGCGGCTGGACCCCTGAGCAAGAAAGCGTAGGCGCACAATGACCGGTAAAATCGCCGCAATCGCGATCTTAATCTCGGCCTTGGTCGCGGGGGCGCTGATGTATTATTTGCAGGTCTACGGTTTCTACCGCGAAGTGCCGGACCTGCAGGTCGAATTGGTCTCGCTCACCTCGCAAGAGCCAGAAGAGATCGCTGTACGCAACTTGAAGGCCATCGACGCCGACAGTTCGCCGATCCGCTTTCGCGCCTGTTTCGAGACCGACATGAGCCTCGCCATGGCGACCGAAACCTATGAGATGACCGAGCAGACCGATCCGCGTAACGCACCGGGCTGGTTCGATTGTTTCGATGCGGCGGCTCTGGGCGCCGAGATCGAAGCCGGCACGGCGCTGACCTTCCTTGGCGGCAAGAACGTGCATTACGGTGTTGACCGGATCGTGGCGCTCACCGACGACGGGCGCGGCTTTATCTGGCACGAGTTGAACGACTGCGGCGAGAAGGCATATGACGGCACCGTGGTCGGCGAAGCTTGCCCCGAGGCGCCTGCCAACTGATCGCGCGGACCCCGGCGCAATACGTTTGCGCGGAACCTTTTGCCTGCGTCGAACGCTTGTCCTCGAATGAACTGGGGGCGAGCATGTCAGAAAACGCACACGAAGGACTGAAATGGGTCATGCGGGCGGGCTATACCTCGCGCGGGGTGATTTATACGATCGTGGGCGGGCTGGCCTTTTTGGCGGCGTTCAAATCGACCGAAGCCTCCGGCACCAAAGACGCCCTTGCGGCACTGCGCGATGAACCCTACGGCGTGCCGACGCTGATCGCGATTGGGGTTGGCCTGCTGGCCTATCTTGTCTGGCGCGTCGCAGCTGGGATCAAGGATGTCGAAGACCATGGCCGCGGCCCCAAGGGGCTGGTTGCTCGGCTAGGCCAAGTCACCACAGGCGTGATCCACGGCGGTATTGGCATTGCGGTGTTGGCACTGGCCTTGAGTGGCAAGAACAGCGGTGGCGACAGCACGAAAGACTGGACGCAAAAGCTGATGACGATGCCGATGGGGCGCTACATCGTGGCCGCTGGGGCGCTCATCCTGCTGGGGGCGGGCATTTACTACGCCTATAAGGGCTGGAGCGGGAAGTATAAGGGCCACCTGAAGAGGACGCATCTCACCGAGAGCATTGATCCGGTCATCACGATCGGATTGGTTGTCTATGGCACTATGCTGGCATTGGTGGCCAGTTCGCTTGGCTTTGCGGCTTTGACCGCAAACCCGGAGCAAGCCGGGGGGTTGGGCAAAGCGCTGCAAGACCTGCGCGGCATGGCCTTTGGACGTTTCCTGCTTGGCGGGGCAGGACTCGGACTTGTTGGCTTTGCGGTCTACAACTTCGTCGAAGCGGGCTATCGCGTCGTGCCGAAATTCTCCGACCCCGATATCCGCACCTTGTTAGATTAAACGCCACGCGGGGGGCTAGACCCTCGGCCCCCCGCCCGTTATCCAAGCCCCCGATGAGACGCCGCGATGCGGCAAGAATTGGGGGCCGCCCGTGCCAGATCTGCTGATTGAACTTTTCTCCGAAGAAATTCCTGCGCGGATGCAGAAGCGCGCGGGCGAAGACCTGCAAAAGCTGGTGACCAACGGCTTGGTCGAAGCCGGGCTGACCTATGGCTCCGCCGCCGTCTTCACCACACCGCGCCGCCTGACGCTGGCGCTTGGCGACATGCTCGCCGCCAGCCCACGACAGGTCGAGGAACGCAAAGGCCCCAAAGCCGACGCACCCGAAAAAGCCATCGAAGGGTTCTTGCGCGGGGCGGGCCTGACCCGTGACCAGTTGGAAGAGCGCGATACGCCCAAGGGCAAAGTCTTTTTCGCCAAGATCGAAAAGCCGGGCCGCCCGGCGGCCGAGATCGTGGCCGAGGTGCTGGAACAGACGATCCGCAATTTCCCATGGCCCAAGTCGATGCGGTGGGGCACCGGTAGCCTCAAATGGGTTCGCCCGCTGCATTCAATCCTTTGCATCATCAGCGATGAGGCCGGGGCCGAGGTGGTGCCGCTGACGGTTGACGGCATCACCGCGGGCAACACCACGCGCGGCCACCGTTTCCTTGCGCCTGACGAGATTGAAGTCACTGGCTTCGAAGACTACCAAACCAAACTCGCACGCGCCTCCGTCGTGCTCGACCCCGCCGCACGCGCCGATACGATCTGGCATGACGCGACCAACATGGCCTTTGCCGCCGGGCTGGAGGTTGTCGAAGACGCAGGCTTGCTGGCCGAAGTCGCAGGGCTGGTCGAATACCCCGTCGTGCTGATGGGCCGGATTGGCGAAGATTTCCTCGGGTTGCCGCCCGAAGTCTTGCAGACCTCAATGAAAGAGCACCAAAAGTTCTTCTCGGTCCGTAACCCGAAGTCCGGCCAGATCGAACGCTTTGTCACCGTCGCCAACCGCACCACCGCCGACGATGGCGCGACGATCCTTGCGGGCAATGAAAAGGTGCTCGGCGCGCGGCTGTCGGATGCGAAGTTCTTTTGGGACAACGACCTGCGCACCGTCACCGCCGAGGGCGGCATGGCGACTTGGGTCAAGGCGCTGGAAAACGTCACCTTTCACAACAAACTGGGCACGCAGGCCGAGTTGATCGACCGCATGGCGACCCTGTCGCGCGAATTGGCCCCGCTGGTCGGCGCCGACGCGGATGAGGCCGAGCAGGCCGCGCGGGTGGCCAAGGCCGACCTCAGCTCCGAGATGGTCTATGAGTTCCCCGAATTGCAGGGCCTGATGGGCAGCTATTACGCACGCAAGGCGGGGATGTCGGACGCTGTGGCCGATGCGGCCCGCGACCACTACGCGCCGCTGGGACCGTCGGATGACGTGCCAACTGCGCCGGTGTCGATCGCCGTGGCGCTGGCCGAGAAGATCGACAAGCTGACCGGGTTCTGGGCGATTGACGAAAAGCCTACGGGCAGCAAAGACCCGTTCGCGCTGCGGCGTGCGGCTTTGGGGGTTATACGGATTTTGGTGGAGAATGATGTTTCGCTCTCGTTAAAGAACGTTTCACTCAATAGTTTTCTATCGACGGTTCAACTACCTTTTTCTAGTGCGAATGCAGTCCTTTATTCGAAAACTTCCCTTTCGGAAGTGCATAGAGCAAAAGATATTAAGTTTCGTGTCACTGAAACAGATTGGTTAAATGCAGAAAGCCTTCTTATCCTAAATTTGACAGATGATGAGGTGGAAATGGCATATGAATTCTCTAGTTTGCCAGAGTTTGAGCAGGGACAGATAATCGCTTCTAGAAATTGCGGCCGTGGATTGATGCAGAACCTCCTCTCCTTCATCCACGACCGCCTCAAAGTCTACCTCCGCGACCAAGGCATCCGCCATGACGTCATCGACGCCTGCATCGCCATGGAGGGCAGCGACGACCTGACCCTATTGGTAAAACGCGCCCGCGCCCTGTCGGAAACGCTGAAAACCGACGATGGCGAAAACCTGATCCAAGGCTTCAAACGCGCCAACAACATCCTCAGCCAAGCCGAAGAGGCCGATGGCGTGGAGTATTCCTTTGGCGCCGATCCGAAGTTTGCGGAAACGGATGCGGAAAAAGACCTCTTCGCCGCGCTGGACAAAGCCGAGGCCAAGATCACCCCAGCGATGGCCGAGCAGGATTTCTCTACCGCCATGGCCGCGATGGCGGAACTGCGCGGCCCAACCGATGCCTTCTTCGAGGCGGTGCAGGTCAATGCCGAGAACCCGACCGTGCGGCGCAACCGGCTTAACCTGCTCAGCCGCATCCGCACGATCTGCACTTCGGTCGCCGATCTGACCAAGCTCGACGGGTAAGCGGGGCAGGGGGCGAGATGACTTGCCCCTTTTGCCGCAACCCCTATGCTGCATCTGAATAGATAAGGTGCCGCAGTGCAGAATGATCCGAACACCACGCTGGTGACCCCCACCGCGCCGATCGCCAATGACAGCCACGGCGGGCGGGCGAAATGTCTGCAACGTCTGGTGCGGCTTGATCTGCCGGTGCCGCGCACGGTGGCGCTGTCTTTTGACGCGGTGCAGCGGATTGCGCGGGGGCAGATGCCCGATGTGCAAGCGGTGGTTGACCAATTCCCCGACGGTGCGCTTCTCTGTGTGCGGCCTTCGAGCCAAGACCCCGATTGGGGCGGGCCGGGGGCGGTGCTGAACATCGGCATCAACGACACATTGTTCGAGCAGTATGCCAAGACAATCGGCGAAGGTCCGGCAGCGGCGCTTTATTCGCGATTTGTGCAGTCCTATGCGGTCAATGTCGCCCGCCTTGATCCCGATATGTTCGACGATGTGAACGGCGATGGCCGCGCTGCGCTGATGGATTCCCTGCGCGCCTATGAGGCTGAAACCGAAGAGCGTTTCCCGCAAGACCCGGCGACGCAATTGGCTGCTGTGCTGCGCTCCATGGCGCGGGCGTGGAACGGCACTTCAGCACGGCTTTTGCGGCAGGCCAAGGGCGCGCCTGCGGATGCGGGGTTGGGGTTGGTCGTGCAGCAAATGGCCTTTGGCGTGGGCAAGGGGCAATGCGGCTCGGGTGTCCTACAGCTGGTCGATAGCGATACCGGGTTGCCGCAGATCACGGGGCGCTACCTGAGCCAAAGCCAGGGCCGCGATGCGCTCGAAGGCGATGCGGCGGCGATGTATTTGACCTGCGATCCCCGCGGCCCGTCGCTCGAAGAATTGGTGCCCGATGCCTTTGCCACGCTGAAAGACCACGCGGCCCTGATGCGCAAGCGGCTGCGGGCGGAGATGCAGGTCGAGTTCGTCATCGAAGGCGGCGATCTCCATATTCTCGACGGTGTGAAAGTAGCGCGTTCCTCACGTGCAGCGGTGCGCATCGCGGTGGCCCTGGCGGATGAGGGCATCATCAGCCGCGAAGAAGCGCTGATGCGGGTTCAGCCGCGCACGCTTTCAGAACTGCTGCACAGGCAAGTTGCTCCAAGCGCCAAACGCGACGTTATCGGACGCGGCATCGCCGCCAGCCCCGGCGCAGCCACGGGTCGGATCGTTTTCTCCGCCAATGACGCGCAGGCCAGCGCCGCGCGGGGGGAGGCTTGTATCCTCGTGCGCCGCGAAACCACGCCAGAAGACATTCGCGGCATGCACGCTGCCCGCGCCGTTCTGACCGAACGCGGCGGCATCACCAGCCACGCGGCGGTGATCGGGCGCGGCATGGGGCTGCCCTGTGTTGTGGGCGCGTCGAACATGCGCTTTATCGTTTCGCAAGGTCAGGTCATTGCGCCGGATGGTCGGGTTTTCGCTGCGGGCGATCAAATCACGGTCGATGGCTCAACCGGGGAAGTGTTGGCCGGTGCGCCGGAAATGCAGGAAGCCGCGCTCGACGATACCTTTAACAGCCTGATGGCATGGGCCGAGGATGTGGCTGACATCGGCATCCGCGCCAATGCCGACACCCCTGCCGACGCCCAGACCGCGCGCAACTTTAACGCCCATGGCATCGGGCTCTGCCGCACCGAGCATATGTTCTTTGAGCCCGGTCGTCTGACCGTGATGCGCGAGATGATCTTTGCCGAAAGCGGGGAAGATCGCCGCGCGGTGCTGGAGCGGCTGCTGCCGATGCAACGCGAGGATTTCACCCAACTGTTCCGCATCATGCAGGGCCAGCCGGTCTGCATCCGCCTGTTCGACCCGCCCTTGCATGAATTCTTGCCCTCCGACAAACCGGGCCAACGTGAATTGGCCGAAGCGCTTGGGCTACAGATGTCCGACGTGACGCGGCGCGTGGCGGCGATGACCGAATACAACCCGATGCTCGGCCTGCGCGGCGTGCGGCTTGGGGTCACGGTGCCCGAAATCTATGAGATGCAGGCCCGCGCGATTTTCGAGGCGACCATTGAGGCCAGCCGCGACGGTGAGCCGGTGGTGCCAGAGATTATGATTCCGCTGGTCAGCGCGCGACGTGAAGTGGAGCTGGTCAAAGCCACAGTTGATGCGGTGGCCGCTGCCGTACGCAGCGAGCGCGACGCGAGCTTTACCTACCGGCTCGGCGTGATGGTCGAGACCCCGCGCGCCTGCCTGCGCGCATCAGAGATTGCGGCGCATTCTGCTTTTCTCAGTTTCGGCACCAACGACCTTACGCAAATGACCTATGGCCTGTCGCGCGATGACGCGGGGCGGTTCATGTCAAATTACGTTCAAAAAGGCGTCTTCCCAGAAGATCCTTTCCACGTGCTCGACACCGATGGGGTCGGCGAATTGCTGCAACTGGGGGCTGAAAGAGGCCGCAAAGCGCAGCCCGGAATCACCCTGTCGATCTGCGGAGAGCATGGCGGCAACCCGGAATCGATCGCATTTTGCCGCGAATCGGGCTTCGATTACGTCTCATGTTCGCCATTTCGCGTCCCGGTAGCACGTCTGGCCGCAGCGCAACTCGCCATTTCGCACAAGATCGGGTAGCGGCGGCGGGTCTTGTCCCAACTTATACCATAATTCGGCGAGAATCTGCACATTCTTGCCCCATGGCTTTACCAGCGGGAACCTTTTGGCTATCCGCCCCGAAGCCATAACAATGATGCGAGGCGCATAATGCGTTCTATCCGTTCGATCTCACTTGCGCTTTCCGTCGCGCTTTTCAGCAACCTGCCAATGACCGCATTGGCCAATTCCGTAAGTGCAAGCGATCTGGCGAAGATCGAAATTCAAGGTCTTAAAGACGCGGGAGCCAGCCGGCTCCAAGAGATGGTCGCCCAGCCGGTATCGGCCAGTGCGCGTGAAGTTAAATACTCCAAAGCTTGGGTTGATAGCCAGCCCAAGGCTGAGGGCAGCGCGGAATTTCGCTGTCTTGCCGAGGCGCTTTACTTTGAAGCGCGCGGTGAATCTGTCAAAGGCCAGTTCGCGGTGGCAGAGGTCATCATGAACCGGGTGGAATCGGCCCGTTTTCCCGGAACGCTTTGCGGTGTGATCAATCAGGGGACCGGGCGCAAGTATCAGTGTCAGTTTACCTATACCTGCGATGGCCAGAAGGAAGTGGTGAATGAACCGCGTGCTTGGGCCCGTGTGGCCAAAGTGGCCCGCGCGGTTATCGACGGCAGCGCGCCTAAACTGACTGATGGTGCCACGCATTATCACACCACCGCCGTGAACCCCAAATGGGCGCGCGTCTACACCAAGACCGCCCGGATCGGTGTGCATCTTTTCTATCGCCACACGTGGAAAACCGCGTCGAAGTGATTTTGCGCAGGCCGGGCCTTCGGGCGCTGGCCTGCCGCGGGCTGGACTGTTAAAGGTGACATCGGCCCTCGGGGCTTTGTCACTGATCTGATAGGCGCCTTCCATGTCCGAAGAAATCCGACTTGCATTTGCGCATCCCGCCGCGCGGGCAAAGGCATTGGCCGGCTCGGACCTGCGCGACCGCATCTCCCTGCGTGATCATATCGTCGAGGTGGAGATCGGCGCCTTTCAGGCCGAGCGTGGGGTAACGCAGCGCCTGTCCTTCAATGTTGTGGTCGAGGTCGAACCGCTTACCGGTCCAGTGGACGACGATGTGGACCGCATCCTGTCCTATGACCGCGTGACCGAAGCAATTGCCACAGAGCTTGCCGCTGAGCGGCTCAACCTATTGGAAACGCTGGCAGAGCGCGTTGCCGAGCGGATTTTGACCGAACCACAGGCGGCTAAGGTTTTCGTGCGGATCGAAAAGCTCGACCGTGGGCCCGGTGCGCTTGGTGTTGAGATCATGCGCAGCGGCGGCGGGCAGACGCCAAGCAGCCCGCCCGAGGCCACAGCGCCGCGACCGCAGATTGCCTATCTTACCAATGCTGCAATCCA
>Ga0209345_10003479_pt1 | contig 16196 bp, 14 predicted proteins | sample Cruoilmetagenom7_FD_187294 | JGI IMG/M metagenome (GOLD analysis project Ga0209345, IMG submission 187294) | Oil polluted marine microbial communities from Coal Oil Point, Santa Barbara, California, USA - Sample 7 (SPAdes) (version 2) | ecosystem: Environmental > Aquatic > Marine > Oil seeps ... | reverse complement strand
GCGGGCGTCAACACCCGCCTGTTCTGCCCGGGTCAGGCCGTAGGCATCGGGGCGGTTGCTGATTACCGCCACAATGCTGCCGTCGATCTGGCCGTCAAGGGTCTGATCAAGAATGGCCTGCAGGTTGGACCCGCTGCCCGAGATCAGTACTACGATGCGTTTGGATGCCATGCTCAGGCTCCCTGACGCAGCTCAACCTGTTCTTCGCCTTCGGCGGCCGCTTCGATCTGGCCGATCAGCCATGCGCTTTCACCTTCACCCTGCAGCAGGGCGATGGCGGCATCGGCCTTGTCAGCCGGAACGGCAATGACCATGCCTACACCACAGTTGAAGGTGCGGTACATTTCACGCGCATCCACGTTGCCTTCAGCCTGCAGCCACTGGAATACCGGCGGCAGGGTCCAGGAATCGATGTCGATCACGGCCTTGGCCGAAGTGGGCAGTACACGCGGGATGTTTTCCAGCAAGCCGCCACCGGTGATGTGCGACAGCGCATTGACCTGGGATTCGCGGATCAGCTTCAGGATCGACTTTACATAGATGCGGGTCGGCTCCAGCAGGGCGTTTGCCAGTGTCTTGTCACCCATCGGCTGCTGCATATCGGCATTGGCCACTTCCAGAATCTTGCGGATCAGGGAGTAACCATTGGAGTGCGGGCCGGAAGAGGCCAGGCCGATCAGGGCATCGCCTACCTGAACCTTGCTGCCGTCAATGATTTCGGACTTTTCAACCACGCCGACGCAGAAGCCGGCCAGGTCGTAGTCATCACCTTCATACATGCCCGGCATTTCAGCGGTTTCACCGCCCACCAGAGCAGCACCGGCCAGCTCGCAACCGGCACCGATGCCGGTGACAACGTCAGCGGCCATGTCGACATTCAGATGGCCAGTGGCATAGTAGTCGAGGAAGAACAGCGGCTCGGCGCCGGCCACGACCAGATCGTTGACACACATGGCGACCAGATCGATGCCGATGGTGTCGTGCTTTTTCAGGTCCATTGCCAGGCGCAGCTTGGTGCCGACACCATCGGTACCGGATACCAGTACCGGCTGCTTGTAGCCGGCCGGCAGTTCGCACAGGGCACCGAACCCACCCAGTCCACCCATGACCTCAGGACGGGCAGTGCGTTTGGCGACACCTTTAATGCGCTCGACAAGCGCGTTTCCGGCATCAATATCAACGCCGGCATCCTTGTAGCTCAGGGAAGTTTTTTCAGAACCTGTAGACATGGGTGAGTCAACCTTTAAAGCGGGTAAATAACGGTAAAAAATTATCGCGCTAGTTTATCAGGTTGCGGGCGCTCTGTGTTAGAGTTACGCGCGTCATTTACACGCCGTATGTTTTTCCTCGGTATCGCGAACCATAAGACGCTTGCAGTGATTCAAAAAGAGAAAAGCCGTTCTGTTGCACCTGTGCAGTTACCTCTGGGAATAACGCTGCGGGATGATGCCCGCTTCGAGAACTTCGTCTGTGGCCGCAATGGACTGGTGTGTGCTGCACTGGAGAAATCGGTGGCCGGTTTTGGCGAGCAGTATCTCTATCTCTGGGGACATGCGGGCACGGGCTGCTCGCATCTGTTGCAGTCCTGTTGCCATGCATCCGACCCGGTTCGCCGCAGTGCCGTCTACCTGCCGCTGGCCGAGCTTAAACAGTATGGCCCCCAGCTGCTGGAAGATTTCGATCAGCTGGATCTGGTCTGCATCGATAACCTTGAACAGATCGCCGGTGACCCGGAGTGGGAAGAGGCGTTGTTCCATCTGTATAACCGGATGCGCGCCAACGGCCATGTCTTGATCATCGCCGCCAGCCTGCCGCCGGCCAAGCTCGGTATTCGGTTGGCCGACCTTGAGTCACGTCTCAACTGGGGCATGGTGTTTCAGCTGCAGCCACTGGATGACGACACCAAGGTGGTTGCCCTGCGTGCACGCGCTCAAGCCCGTGGCCTGCAGTTGGGTGATGATGTGATTCGCTATCTGATGCATCACGGCAGCCGCAACATGGCGCATCTGCTGGTGACGCTGGACAAGCTGGATGTGGCCTCGCTCAGTGCGCAACGCAAGATTACCGTACCCTTCGTCAAACAGGTCATGAACTGGTGAGCCAGCCGGACACCGCGCCTGCCTTCCGCATCATTGAACGCAATGCCCGCTTTGTCGTGATCGACAAGGCACCGGGCATCAGTATGCATAAGGATGATCAGGCCGCCGGTCTGGCAATGTTGCTGGCGCGTGAGTTGGGGCAAGCGGTCTGGCCGGTGCATCGGCTGGACCGCATCACGTCCGGACTGGTGGTGTTTGCGCTCTCGGCAGACATTGCCGCTGAACTGTCTGCGGCATTTGCAACTCAACAGGTCAGCAAGCTGTACCTGGCGCTGAGCGATCACAAGCCGCGCAAAAAGCAGGGCCGTATCGAAGGCGGCATGGTTCGCAGCCGTCGCGGCAGCTGGAAGCTTACCCGCACAGACGAAAATCGGTCGCGTACCGAGTTCTACAGTGCATCGCTCAAGCCGGGCCTGCGCGCCTTTCTGTGTCGCCCCTATACCGGTAAAACGCATCAAATCCGAGTGGCCTTGAAGAGCATCGGCGCGCCCATTGTCGGCGATCCGATCTATCATGAAAAAGCGGATGCGGCGCAGCCGAACGTGGCCCAACCAGATCGTGGTTATCTGCATGCCTGGCAGTTGAGTTTCAGTCTTGCAGGTACACCCTGTGCCTTTCGCGCTGATCCTGACCGGGGTGAGCTGTTCAGGTTGCCCGAGATGACAGCGCTGCTGGCGGGTGACTGGCGTGATCCTTTTGCTCTGCGCTGGCATGGTGCTGCCGGCTGATTTATCATGCGCCTCCTATGAAGATTGATCAAAAAATGAACGATAATCGTGTGCAGCGGGATTTTTACGCCCGCGACTCTGAAGAACAGCAACTCTTCCTGACCGATACCTGGTGCGACCACTGCCAACAACTGGGGCTGGGTATGTCTGAGCCTGAGGAGTACGAGCTGTATGGGTTGGTCTTTATCGAAGGCAAATGCAACGAGTGTGGTGAAGCCGTACTGACTGAGCTGACCGAGGATGAGTTTGACGATGAGTAATGCACTCGATCAGCGCTTCGGTGGCACGGCTCGGCTCTATGGACTGGACGGGCTCGAACTGTTTCAGCGCTCCCATGTGGCCGTGATCGGCATCGGGGGCGTTGGCTCCTGGGTGGCGGAGGCACTGGCGCGCAGCGGCATAGGCGAAATTACGCTTATTGATCTGGATGATGTGTGTGTCACCAATACCAACCGCCAGATCCATGCCCTCAGCTCGACCATCGGCCAGTCCAAGGTCGCGGTGATGGCGGAGCGTATCCGAGATATCAACCCGGACTGTCTGGTGCATGAGGTGGAAGCCTTCGCAACCCGCGACAATCTGGATGAGCTGCTGCACGACGATCTGGACTACGTGGTGGATGCCATCGACAGCGTGAAGGACAAGGCAGCGGTGATCGCCTGGTGCAAGCGGCGGAAAGTGCCGGTGATCACCATCGGCGGTGCCGGTGGTCAGATCGACCCGACCCTGATTCGCGTTGCCGACCTGACCCGAACCCAAACCGATCCGTTGGCGGCCAAAGTGCGCTCTTTCCTGCGGCGCCATTATCGTTTCAGCAGCAGCGGCCGTCGCTTTGCCGTTGAATGTGTCTACTCTGAGGAGCAGCTGCGTTACCCGCAACCGGATGGCAGTGTCTGCCAGCAGAAGAGTGTGATGGAAAACGGCACGCGGCTGGATTGCGCCGGTGGCTTTGGTGCCACCACCGTGGTCACGGCAACCTTCGGCTTCGTGGCGGTGTCACGGGTGCTTAAAAAGCTGCAGGAGCGTGCCGCCCGCGAGCAGGCAGTCTGACGCGCGACACTCGCTTGACCCGCCACACCTTTCCTTCCTGAATTCAGTCAAAAAAACCCCTCTTCAGTGAAGAGGGGTAGGCAAAGTGCAAACAACTCAAAACGGCCAGAGTTGGAAATGGATGCGAGAGATTGAGGAAGAGCAACGACTCTCGCGGTGCCCTGCGATGCAGGACAGCTTCAATATGGCCTCTTTTTGTGCAATGCACAATAGTATTTTTAGAATAAAACCTTCTAAAAAATTATAATTTTGTGCAGTGCGGAATAAATATAAGCCCTTATATCACAATGGTAATGCTCTGATATTGCGCTCAGGTACTATCGGCCGGTGTGGTGTCGGGCACGAAAATGAATCTCTTCCTCTGTCATGTTGTTTTGCACCGCAGCAGAAATGCTGGGGTCGAGTTCATCATGATCGGGGTCGAGCAGTCCGCACATCGCCAGCGCCTTGCGCACTCTGACGCAGTCGGCACTGGCCGATCATGTCGGTGACTGGGGGCGTGCCTTTGTCAGCATTGCACTGGTGCTGTTCGGCTTCAGTACCATGCTCTACAACTACTATCTGGGTGAAAACAGCCTCAATTTCTTCAGCACGGAAAACCAGAATCTGTTCAATGGGTTCCGGGTTCTGATCATTGGCCTTGTGTGCTGGGGGGCTACCACCGATCTGGGAACCGTGTTCGGCTTTGCCGATGTCACCATGGGGCTGCTGGGCGCTGGTTAACCTGATCGCGCTGCTGTTTCTGGTCAAGCTGGGCCTGCGCATTCTGCGTGATTTCGATCGCCAGATCGGCGAAGGGATCGAACAGCCGGTTTTTGATGCCAGCCAGTTCCGCGACATGAATGTGGACCCGGTCGCCTGGGAAATTGAGCCGGAAGATCTGGAACGGATCAAGGCGCGTGAAACCGTTTCCGGCAAGGTTGCCAGGTAACAGGCTTCTCCAGTTGCTCTCGGGTTTAAGACGAGCCGAGGGGTCTTTTTAATCTGTTTGCAAGGGTCTATGCATTCGATGAATATGCGCGTTGAACATGATCTTTTGGGTGATCTGGCGGTACCGGCTGAAGCCTGGTATGGCATTCAAACCCAGCGTGCTCTTGATAACTTTTCCATTACCGGTGTGCCCATCAGCCATTTTCCGGCGCTGGTACGTGCGCTGGCGCAGGTCAAATCGGCTGCCGCCTGGGCCAACCGTGAGCCGGGCTTTGATGCCCGGCTGAGGGCGGCTTTGGGGGATCGGGCATTGCCGGCATTTGACCTGCTGGAGTTTGATCGCTTGATCGACAGTGCCAGTGTGGTGCCGGCCGATTGGGAACAGATTGCCAGAACCCTGCAGGCAAACGGGTGTGATTACACGGGCTTTGTGGTGTTGCATGGTACCGATACCATGGCCTACACCGCGTCAGCGCTGTCGTTCATGCTGTCGCAGCTGGACAAGCCGGTGATTCTGACCGGCTCTCAGATTCCGCTCAGTCAGCTTCGCAATGATGCGCTGGATAACCTGGTCACGGCGCTGCTGTTGGCGTCGCGTACGGATCTCGCTGAGGTGTGCATCTGTTTCAATGGGCGCTTGCTGCGCGGCAATCGCAGCCGCAAGGTGAAAAGCAGCGGACTGGATGCCTTTGATTCGCCGAATGCTCCCTGGCTGGGCAGGGCCGGAATTGAAATTGAGCTGAGTGCAGAGCGACTGCCGCCGCAACCGGTACGCTTTGAAATACCCGCGTATGATCCTGATGCAGTGGTCATGTTGATGGTCTATCCGGGTATGCCGGTACGGCTGCTGAAGGACGCGCTGGCACCCAATGCGGTAAAAGGACTGGTATTGCTTACCTATGGTGTTGGCAACCCTCCTGAAACCGAGTCCGGCCTGCTGGAGGAGCTGGCCAGAGCGGGCGCGCGAGGGCAGGTGGTGGTGAATGTGACTCAGTGCCAGCAGGGAGCGGTCAGTCAGGGAGCCTATGCTACCGGTGCGCTGTTGAATCAGGTCGGTGTGGTGTCGGGGCTTGATCTGACCCCGGAAGCGGCCTTGACCAAGCTGCATCATCTGATTGCGCTTGGGCTTTCACCGGATGCAATCCGCAAGGCACTGGGCTGTGCCCTGCGGGGTGAGTGTACGCCGGAGCGCTGAGCGCCGGACTACAGCTCCAGATTCAGGTGGCTGAAGCGGAACGGATGCGCTTCATAGGTGCCGATGACGCGCACCTCTTCAGCAAAGAAGTTCAGCTCCTGCAGCGCGAACTTCATCGCCTGCTCATGCGGGTGGCCTTCAATATCCAGGTGGAAGCTGGATACGGTCATGGTTTCAGAGGCCATGTAGCTTTCCAGCTTCACCATGTTCACTCCGTTGGTGGCAAAGCCGCCCAGTGCCTTGTACAGGGCCGCCGGGATGTTGCGCACACGGAACATGAGGGACGTGATGTAACGCACGTCCTTCACCAGCGGCGGCATCATCTGGTCGCGTGAGAGGATCATGAAGCGCGTGGTGTTGCCGGTCTTGTCCTGAAAGTTTTCTCGCAGCACTTCGAGCCCGTACAGCTCGGCCGCCAGGCTGGAGGCGATGGCGCCATGACCCTGGGTGCGTTTCTGCGACAACTCATCGGCAGAGCCGGCGGTATCCAGCGCAGCAACCGGCTCAATTCCGAGGCTGCGGATGTTTTCGGCACACTGTGCCAGTGCCTGAGGATGCGACGAGACCGTTTTCAAGTCTTCGATACGTGTGCCCGGCAGCGCCAGCAGGCAGTGGTTGACCGGCTCAAAATGCTCGCCAATCACATGCAGACGCGTTTTCGGCATCAGGCGGTAGATCTCTTCAACTCGCCCGGCGGTGGAGTTCTCCAGCGGAATCATCGCCAGTCGCGCTTCGCCGCGCTCGACCATAAACATCGCTTCAACAAAGCTTTCGCATGCGCGGGGCGTCAGCTCCGGGTGCACGTGGCGGCAGGCAAGATGGGAATAGGCCCCTTCGTGGCCCTGATAGGCGATAATGGTGTTGGCGGTCATGGTATCCATACAGACTGAATAGAATGGGGCCGCTATTATGGCACAGGCGTTGATCGGCTGAAAAAAATATCTGCCTTTGCTAAGGTTCAGCGCCTGCCCAAGAGAGACTGCCAATGCCTGAACATGCCACGTCTTCAAAACTTCGCCTGTCGCTTGGCCTCAAAATTCTGCTGTACAGCCTGATGTTTCTGCTGCTGGCCTGGTGGGGCGGTCGGGTTGCCTATGATCGGGCCATGCAGCAGTTGCATGTGGAAGGCTCCGATCGGCTGTTGAACAGCATCGGCCAGCTGCGCCGCACCCTGGGTCAGTACAACTATCTTCCCTTTCTGGTTGCACAGAACCTGCAGGTCAAAGACTTTCTGCGCCAGCCCGATGAGCATAACCGTATTCTGGTGAACCGGGTGCTGGAGCAGTTCAACCTGGTGGCCGGCTCGACGGCTCTTTTTGTACTGGACCCCACGGGTGAGGCGCTGGCCTACAGCAACTGGCGTGATGAAAGCTCGCGGCTGTTGCGCTCGCAGTGGCAGCAGCACTATTTCCAGCAGGCGCTGGCGGGTGAGCAGGGGCAGGAGCTTCAGTATCAGGAAGATCTGCAAACCGCGACTTTTTTCATGTCAGCCCCGATCTATGATGGTGGGCTGGTGGGGGTGGCCGTGATTCGGCTGGATGTGCCGCGGCTGAGTGAACAGCTGACGACGGACTACCCGCTGCTGGTGGTATCGCCCACGGGTGAGCTGGTATTCAAGTCTGATCTGGGCTGGCCGCTGGGGCAAGTGGACGCCCGGCTGTTGAGTGATGGCACCCGTCTGCAGCTGGTGCCACATGAAGATTCCATGGCGATTGTGCATCGGGTTGAGCTGGATGATCTGGGCTGGCAGGTGAGTACACTGACCGACATCCGTCCGGCCAAACAGCGTGAGCAGCTGGTGGTGGCCTCGGTGCTTTCCGGCGGGGTGGCGCTGGGCCTGTTGCTGCTGTATCTGCGCGAGTCACGTCAGAAGCGTCGTCTGCAGCTGGAGCGGCTTCAGGAGCGGGCACGCAGTGAAGAACAGCAGCGTGACATCATCAATACCGCGCAGGTTGGCCTGATTCATATTACCCCGGCGGGTGAGGTTGAGCTGGTCAACCCGATGGCGATGCAGCTGTTCGGCGTATCGGTAGAGCAGATTCGGCATCAGCCGGTGTTGAACCTGCTGCGGGCCGGCTTTTCGGCCCGACCCCTGCAGCAGGCACTGGGTGCGCTGGGCAGCGAGCGATTTCAGCCCTTGACCGGGCTGGAGGTGGTCGGCCAGCGTGCGGATGGCAGTGAGTTTCCCATGCTGATCTCGATTCGGCAGATGGCGCACCACCCTGAACTCGGGTATCTGGTGACTCTGATCGATATCAGCCGTCGCAAACGGCTGGAGCAGGCACTGCGTGAAGCCAATGAATCACTGGAGCAGAAAGTGGTGGCACGTACCCGAGCACTGGAAGAGGCACAGGCCGAGCTGGTGCAGGCCGGAAAGCTGGCGGCGTTGGGGCGGATGTCTGCCTCGGTGGTGCACGAACTCAATCAGCCGATGACCGCCATGCGTACCTATCTCGCCATTGCTGAAAAGCAGCTGGATAACCCTGATGCACTGGTGCGTAATCTGCGCCAGCAACAGCAGCTGCTCGACCGCATGGCGCTTATCACCGGGCAGCTGAAAACCTTCGCCTATCGCAAGCCGGAGCGTATCGATCCGGTGTCGCTGCAGCAGGTGATGGAGCAGGTGTTGCAGCTGTTCCGTGGTCGCTTCGAGGAGCTGGATCTGCAGTTGCATTTCGATCCGCCGCCGCCTGATATGAAAATTGCCGGCGATGCCGCGCGCTATGAGCAGGTCATGATCAATCTGATCAAGAACAGCTGCGATGCCATGTCGACGCGATCTGGAGAGCACCACCTCTGGATCAGTGTGCGTACCATAGAGGATGGGCAGATGCTGCTGGATGTTCGGGACAACGGCCCCGGCATTGAGCCCGAGCATCGCACTCAACTGTTTGAACCCTTCTTCACCACCAAGGAGGTGGGCCAGGGGCTGGGGTTGGGGCTGGCAATCGTACACAGTATTTTGCGTGACCTCGGTGGCAGTATCGAACCTGTTGATCAGGCTGAAGGTGCCTGTTTCCGGCTGAGCATGCCGCTTTACCAACAAGGAGCGAATAATGATTGATCAGGGCCGAGTGCTGCTGGTGGATGATGAGGCGATGGTGCGCGAAGCAACCGCCCAGTGGCTGGAGCTGTCCGGTTTCAGTGTGGAGTGCTTCAGCCGTGCCGAACAGGCACTGGAGCGGATCGACCCATTCTGCCCCGGTATCCTGCTGACCGATGTGCGCATGCCCGGCATGGACGGCCTTGAGCTGATGACCGAGGCGCTCAAACGCGCACCGGATCTGCCGGTGATTCTGCTCACGGCGCATGGAGATGTGGACATGGCCACGGCAGCCATGCGTGAAGGGGCCTACGATTTTATCGAAAAGCCCTTTGTGCCCGAGCGTCTGGTGGAGCGGATTCGCCGAGCCTGTGAAAAGAGACGGCTGATGCTGGAAAACCTGCGTCTGCAGCAGAGTCTGGCCAGTCGTTCGGTGCTCGAAGCACGCCTGATCGGTATTTCACCGGCCATTCAACGCCTGCGACGTGAACTGCTGGCGCTGGCCGAGCTGGATACCAATGTGATCATCTACGGTGAGACCGGTACCGGCAAGGAGCTGGTGGCGCAGTGTCTGCATGAGTACAGCACCCGTGGCAAGAAGCAGTTTGTACCGATCAACTGTGGTGCCATTCCGGAAAATCTGATCGAAAGTGAGCTGTTTGGGCATGAGGCCGGTGCATTCACGCATGCGGCCAAGCGCCGCATCGGCAAGTTTGAGTATGCCAGTGGCGGCACCCTGTTTCTGGACGAGATCGAGAGCATGCCACTGCACCTGCAGATCAAGCTGCTGCGAGCGCTGCAGGAGCATGTGATCGAACGGCTCGGGTCCAATACATTGATACCGGTCGATCTGCGGGTGGTCGCTGCCGCCAAGGTGGACCTGCGCGGCGACCCCAATTTCCGCGAAGACCTGTTCTATCGCCTCAGTGTCTCCGAGCTGCATATTCCGCCGCTGCGGGAACGGATCGAAGATGTACCGCTGCTGTTTGCCCACTACGCCGGGCGGGGGGCGGATGAACATGACCGCGAAGCGCGTCAGCTCAGTGATCACGATCTGGATGCGCTCCAATCCTATTCCTGGCCGGGTAACGTGCGCGAGTTGAAAAACATCGCCATCCGGTATGCGGTTGATCCGCGTGCCAGTGTGGCCGAGCTGGTTTCACGGCAGACACCGCTGGTCAGTGCACCGTTGGCAGGGCGCCAGACGCTGTCGCTGGCGGTAAGGGTGGCTGAGTATGAATCGCAACTGATCCGTGAAGCGCTGGAGCGGCATCAGGGCAATATCAAGGCGGTGATGGACGAACTGGATTTGCCGCGCCGTACGTTGAACCAGAAAATGCAGCGTTACGGTCTGAATCGCAGCGATTTTACCTCGCAGTAAGCGGTTTTTTGCCTATGCTCAGAAGTGCCAATAGGCGAAATTCTGCTCATCAAGCTGGGGTTGGTTACTGGAATTTTCATAAAAACAAAGAGTTGTAAGGTTCTGGTGAGTTGGCCCGGTTCCTGCTTTGTTATTCAGGTCACTAACAACAATGACTGATGACATAACGATAAGGGATACCAAGATGAATCAGAGCAAACGCACCCTGATCAAGGCGATGGGCCTGACACTGGCAATGGCAACCGTTGGCGGCGCTGCCGGCCTGGCGCAGGCTGAAGAAAAACGTTCCTACATCATGGCAACCGCGTCTACCGGCGGCACCTTCTACCCGGTCGGTGTTGCCATCGCGACACTGGCGAAAGTGAAGCTTGAGCCGACCATCGGCATGTCCGTTTCAGCCATCAACTCCGCCGGCTCCGGTGAAAACATTAAGCTGATGCGTGAAGATCAGGTTCAGTTCTCGATCCTGCAGGGCCTGTACGGTGCCTGGGCGTGGAACGGTGAAGGTGAACTCAAGGAGTCCGGCAAACAGGAATACCTGCGCTCAGTCACCATGCTGTGGCAGAACGTGGAGCAGTTTGTGGTGCGTACCCCCTACGCCAAGAGCGGTACCATCATGGACCTGAAGGGCTTTGCGGATGAGAAGTTCTCCATCGGGCCGAAAAACTCCGGCACTGAAGGTTCCGGTCGTACCATTCTGGGTAACCTGGGCATCGACCCGGACAGCTTCAGCCTGGCGTACATGGGGTATGGCCCATCGGCAGATGCGATGCAGAACGGTACCATTGACGGCATGAACATCCCCTCGGGTGTACCGACTTCTGCCATCACCCGTGCCTATGCGGCCATGGGCGGCGATATCACCACACTGGATTTCACCGATGAGCAGATGAAGGAAGCCAACGGTCGCTATGACCTCTGGACCCGTTATGTCATTCCGGCCAACACCTATCCGGGCCAGACCAAAGAGATCAAGACCATTGCGCAGCCGAACTTCCTGGCGGTGAATGCGGATGTATCTGAAGAAGACGTGTATCAGCTGACCAAGACCATCTACGAAAACCTGACCTTCCTCAACGGTATCCATGCTGCCACCAAGGCGATGGCACTGGAAAAAGCGATTGCCGGCATGCCGGTACCGCTGCACCCGGGTGCGGTGCGCTACTACCGTGAAGCGGGCCTCGAAATCCCGGATCACCTGATCGCCGAGTAAGCCAGGCTTGCTCACCAGTCTGTCGACTGCACCCCCTGCCAGAAGGCGGGGTGTGCAGTTGTGGTGAATACCGAATAACAGAGGACCGAGTCGATGACCTCAACGCAGCTGAATGATCAGCAGACCGCCGAGCGCCTCAAAAGCCTTGAGCTGACCAAGCGTGATGAGCACTCGCTGAGTGGACGCTTCATCTACTGGGGTGGTGCGCTGTTTGCGCTGGCCCATATCTACTTCAACACCCTGGGAACCCTGTCCGAACTCTGGGTGGCCGCAATCCACTTTGCCGGTTTTGCGCTGATCTGTGCGCTGATGGTACCGATGAGTCGCAAGGCTGGCGACTCGAAGCTGCTGCTGGGGCTGGACCTGCTGATCGGTCTGGCGGCGGTGGGAACAACCGTTTACCTGATGCTGTTTGAAGATGCGCTCTATGCGCGTGGCGTCAATTTTGTCACCACGGACTGGATCGTATCGATTGTCGCCATTGCGGTTGCGCTGGAACTGACACGCCGGACCACCGGCTGGTTCATTCCCTGTCTGATTCTGTTTGCCCTGACCTATGTGTTCTGGTGGGGGCAGTATGTGCCGGGCATGTTCAATTTCCCCGGCCTCAACCTGGAAACCGTGCTGTACCGGAGTTTCTTCTCGTCCGAGGGGATGTTTGGCTCCATTGCCATGATCTCCTGGACCTATGTGTTCATGTTCATCCTGTTCGGTGCCTTTCTGGTGAAATCCGGTGCCGGTGATTTCATCATCGATCTGTCCCGTGCAGTGGCCGGTAAAATGATCGGTGGGCCGGGGCTGGTGGCCGTATTTGGCTCAGGCCTGATGGGGTCGGTATCGGGCTCTTCAGTGGCCAATACCGTGTCCACCGGTGTTATCACCATTCCGCTGATGCAGAAGGCCGGCTTTCCGCCGCGCTTTGCCGCCGGTGTTGAGGCAGCGGCCTCTACCGGTGGTCAGTTGATGCCGCCGGTGATGGGGGCAGGGGCGTTCATCATGGCCTCTTACACCCAGATCCCCTATGTCACCATCATCGGAATCGCGGCACTGCCGGCGCTGCTGTATTTCCTGTCGGTCGGCTTCTATGTGCGGGTCGAGGCCAAGCGCAGTCATGCCCATGCCATCGAAATGGATGCACGCCCGGTGGGTGAGGTGTTCAAGGAAGGCTGGCACTGCCTGCTGCCGCTGGTAGTATTGGTCACCCTGCTGGTACAGGGTTTTACACCCACCTATGCGGCCGGTATTTCCATTCTGTCCGTGGTGGTGGCGTCCTGGCTGTCGCCGCGCAAGATGGGGCCGCGAGAGATTATTGATGCGCTGTCGCAGGGCTCGAAAAACATGGCTACCACCGCCATGCTGCTGATTGCGGTCGGGTTGGTGGTGAATGTAGTGTCCATGACCGGCATCGGCAACACCTTCTCGCTGATGGTGACCGACTGGGCCGGTGGTAGCCTGTTCATCACACTGGTACTGGTGGCGCTGGCATCACTGGTGCTGGGAATGGGGCTGCCGGTCACGGCCGCTTACATCGTGCTGGCGACCCTGTCGGCACCTGCCCTGTATGGCCTGATGGCCGAGCGTGAACTGTTGCAACTGATGGTCAGCGGCAATCTGCCTGAAGCGGCTCGCACCATTTTCATGCTGGTGGATCCGGCCAGCCTGACCGCATTGGCCGCGCCCATGAGCGAGGCGCAGGCGATGGGCCTGCTGGAGCAGGTGCCGGCTGACTTCAAGGGGCAGCTGCTGGAGCAGGCGATGGCGCCCGAGAAGCTGGCGATGATCCTGCTGGCAGCGCATATGATCATTTTCTGGCTGTCGCAGGATTCCAACGTGACGCCACCGGTGTGTCTGACCGCTTTTGCGGCTGCGGCGATTGCCCGTACACCGCCCATGGCGACCGGTTTCACCGCCTGGAAAATCTCCAAGGGGCTGTATGTCGTACCGCTGCTGTTTGCCTACACCCCGTTTATCGGCGGCAGCTGGACCGAGGTACTGACCATTTTTGCCTTCGGTATTCTCGGCATGTACGCCTTCGTCGGGTTCATGGAGGGGTATCTGGAAGGGCGGCTCAACCTGCTGTTGCGTCTGCTCAGCGGTGTCTGTGCAATCGGTCTGCTCTGGCCCCATGGTCAGCTGGCCTATGACCTGGTGGCGGCCGTGGCGTTTGTGGGACTGTTCCTGTTCAGTCGTCGCTATGGTGAAAAACCGGTCACTGGTGCCGGTACGGAAGTGAGTGCGGGCCATGCATGACTTTATTCTGATTGGAGGGGGCATTCTGGGGCTGGCAACCGCACTGGAGCTGCAGCAGCGCTTTCCGGGCAAACGGGTACTGGTACTGGAGAAAGAGTCCGGCCCGGCGCAGCATCAGACCGGCCACAATTCCGGCGTGATTCACGCCGGGGTGTACTACAAACCCGGCAGCCTCAAGGCTCGCTTTTGCAAGGAAGGCAATGTCGCCACCAAGGCATTTTGCCGCGAACACGGCATTCCATTCGATGAGTGTGGCAAGTTGCTGGTGGCGACCAATGCACAAGAACTGGAACGGATGCAGGCACTGATTGGTCGCTGTGCCGAGAATGAGTTACCGATTGAGGTGCTCGATGCCGACCAGCTTCAGGCGCGTGAGCCCAACATAACCGGAGTGGGGGCCATATTCGTGCCCTCTACCGGCATTGTCAGTTACAGCCGTATCTGCGAAAAGATGGTGGAGCTGGTGCAGAAAGCCGGGGGTGAAGTACGTTTCAACACCGAGGTGAAACGGATCGAAGAGCGTGAAGCTGATCTGCAGATTGAAACCGAAACCGAACTGCTCAGTACGAGCCATCTGATCGCGTGCGCGGGGCTCTGGTCGGATCGTATTGAAAAAATGCTGGGGCAGACTCCCGATTTTCGTATCGTGCCGTTTCGGGGCGAGTATTTCCTGTTGCCACCGGAACATGACCGAATTGTTAACCATCTGATATATCCCATTCCCGACCCCGATCTGCCGTTTCTGGGCGTGCACCTGACGCGCATGATCGATGGTACCGTCACCGTTGGGCCCAATGCAGTACTGGCCTTAAAACGTGAGGGCTATCGCAAGCGGGATGTCAGCCTGTCTGAATTAGCGGGTATGCTGAGTTGGCCCGGGCTGTTGAAAATGCTGGCCCGCAATCTGGGGCCAGGTCTTAACGAAATGAAAAACAGCCTGTGCCGTAATGGCTACCTGCAACTGGTACGCAAGTATTGTCCGCAGCTGAGACTGACCGATCTCAAGCCCTATCCGGCGGGTGTGCGTGCACAGGCGGTGGCGCGGGATGGCACCCTGGTGGATGACTTCCTGTTTGTGAAAACCGAGCGGGCACTGGTGGTGTGCAACGCCCCTTCGCCGGCGGCTACCTCTGCCATCCCCATCGCGGCGCATATCGTGGACCAGTTGTCGGGTATGTGTAGTAGCGCTGAAACCTGACTGTCATCAAAGGCAGGGCCGTATCTTTGTTGCGACAGCTTGAAACGCTTGTTGTCTGCCGTTTTATTGGTTAGTTTGGACGACCGAGCGTATGGCAGTAGTTGGAGCGAGCCCCTTGATGGCCCTGTTTGAGACCATACCCGATAGTTCAGATCACATGCGCATGTTGTGCCGTTTCCCCGTTTTTTCATGTTTAGAGGGGCCGCCTGCAGGAGTGGTTAATGACTGATTACTTCCTGCGCCGGCTGTCCCTGCGTCAAGTGGGCCGGCTGCTGCTGGCTGTGGCCCTGTCCATGTTGTTGGTGGTGTCGGGGTTGGCCTCTGTAGTTGCCAAGGGACCCGAATTTGAACAGGTGTTCAGTGAGTCCGGTGTCATCATGCTGCTCATTGAGCCTGACACCGGCAATATCGTTGAAGCCAATGATGCCGCGGCCGAGTTCTACGGGTATCCGGCCGAACAGCTGCAGCAGATGACCATCCAGCAGATCAATACATTCACTGCCGAGCAGGTGGCAGAAGAGCGGGCTCTGGCGCAGGCAGCCGGTCGCAACTACTTTATTTTCCGTCATCGCCTTGCCAGTGGCGAAATCCGAACCGTAGAGGTTCACTCCCGCCCCTACTATTTCAACGAACAAAATCTGCTGTTCTCCATCATCAACGATATTACCCCTGGCCGTCATGAAGCCCAGGATCTGTGGCACTACCAGGAGCGGCTGGAAGAGATGGTGGATGCTCAGATAAATGAACTGGAGCGCCACCGCAAGCTGCAGATCTGGCTGTTGGCGGGTGCCCTGTTGATACAGGCTGTGGTCATCACCGCTCTGGCGCTGACTATTCAGCGACGACGTCAGCTGGAGCGGGAGCGGCGCAGAACCACTGCAGCACTTGAGCTGAGCAGCGAACGCCTCCGAGAGGCTCAACGCATTGCCAAGGTTGGTAGCTGGGAGCTGAATCACACCAATCAGCGCTTTACCTGTTCGGATGAAATGTACCGGCTGCTGGATCTTGACCCATCTGAGCGTGACTCAAGCTATCGCCAGGCGCTGTTGCGGCTGCATCCTGAAGACAGGCAGCGAATCAGGGATGTGTACGGTGAAGCCCTGAGAACC